>ENA-UBIY01000101-UBIY01000101.1-human-gut-metagenome-genome-assembly--contig:-NODE-101-length-28757-cov-10.786670_pt1 | contig 28757 bp, 19 predicted proteins | sample MGYA00244945_ERZ654882 | MGnify/ENA primary metagenome ERZ654882 (study PRJEB26926, sample SAMN06164824) | human gut metagenome | biome: ENVO:00009003; feature: ENVO:2100002; material: ENVO:00002003...
GTACTTTTATACATCAATCGCAAAAAGAACAACTGTTCCTGCCATGGCTGTAAACTGACTGTAAAAGAGGGTGCCAAACGCTGAAAATCAGCAGGTGCATCACCTACCTTCACCCGTTCTGTAATATTTGTATAAATCAACGAGCCGGTAGCGGTTACCATACCTTGCCGGTAACGTGCATTGAAGGCTGTCAGTGAAGTATATCTTGTAGGGAAAGGGCAGTCAGGCAAATTACTGCGCAACTTATTAATGGCTCCGTCTTGTGCCAAAGATAAAGATAAAGCATTCCATGGACGGTATAATGCGGTTGCCGACAGATAATACTCGTCTTGCCGATGAACGGCACGATACAGACCATCTGCATATTCATTACCCTCATCTTCATACTTATTCCACCCATGATTATACTTAGCTTGTACCTGCATAGACCATCGCGGCGAGAATTGCTTTTTATAGCGTACTTGTACAAACGAGTTTTCATCCCAAAGTGTCTCATCCGAAATCGGATTATAAAGTGTAACCGCTCCGGGTAATCCTCGTTTTGAATAGAAGTAATAGGCTTTCAATTCCAGATTACTGCTATCCTTGAAAGTATGGAATAAAGTAGGTTCAGCCTGATAGCTGTAAATGGCTGAATTATTGCGTTTCTCTTCCGTCACATATTTTCCATTGACTAATGTGAACGGGTAATTCCCATCAGCCCGCATATAATTGGTATCCAATGAAAGCCGGGTACGGTTACCCAGTTTTTGCCACCAACGAAATGAGGGACTGACATAACCGAAAGAGCCACCTCTCATCTGTACCCTGAATGCCGAGCTACGTCCATCGTCAAAATGAGGTTTCTCCGTTTCAATACTTAACACACCTGCCGATGCATACATACGCGCCGATTGCAATAAATCTTCCGGCTGACCGATATTCAGAGAGAGTACAGAGACATTGTCCAATGGAAAACGACCAATGTCTATTTGCCCCGCCTGACAGTTACTCACAACAACTCCGTCATAGCTGACAGCCGTATGCGCCGCTCCCATATTGCGGATAGAAACTGTTTTCAAACCACCTATCCCTCCGTAGTCCTTTACATTAGCACCAGCAAAACGACGGACAGCATCAGCCATATTCTGTATACCCAGTTGGCTAATGTCCTGTTGCGACAAAGTCTGAATAGGAACTGCTGAAGTTATTTTATTGGGCAGTTTACGGGCTGTCACAGTAACTTTATCTATTTGGTGTACCTTCCCCGTAATTGTATCCGACACCGCCTCCTGCGCTGAAAGAGAAAGCGTAGCAAAATAGAAAAGACAGGCACAACATCCCCCCAGCACTTTGGTTAGCAATGTCATAATGATTACTAAAGATTATCTTAAAACATTTTACACACTGCCCGCTTTCCTCGAACGGACAATTTTTCGACTTTGTTTTGCAGGTCTTCTGACTTATTCCTGATGTATCGCCTTCCCATTCCTAATAGAACAGTGGCATAAGAATGATACACCCTCAACGAAATTCACAGCAGCGGGACTGTCCGGGACTTTCACCCGATTCCCTTTTCATCTGTTCCCCGAACAAGGAGACAGAACAAAACGCCGCAAAGATAAGAATATATGTGATATGTCTACCAATCTTATAACAGTTTTTTCAAAAAAACACCGATATCTCTCCCAAAGAATTCCGGCTACAAAAACCATTGCAAGAAGTTTCGTCAAAATAAAATAAATCCAGTCGTTTTTAACTGCCATTTTATTAACTTTGTTAGCGTAATTAAAAGTAAACCGCCATGAAATATAAATTATTAGTTCTTGACGTAGACGGAACGCTTCTCAACAATGAGAAAGAAATAAGCAAACGCACGCTTGCATCATTGCTTAAAGTACAACAAATGGGAACACGTATCGCATTGGCTTCCGGCAGACCTACATACGGTCTCATGCCATTAGCAAAAATACTGGAACTGGGTAATTATGGAGGTTTTATTGTTTCTTACAACGGTTGTCAGATAATCAACGCACAAAACGGAGAAATCTTGTTTGAGCGACGAATTAACCCGGAAATGCTGCCTTATTTAGAGAAGAAAGCACATAAAAACGGCTTCGCCATATTCACTTACCACGATGATACTCTATTGACAGATAGTCCCAACAATGAACATATCCGCACCGAAGCCAAACTGAATAACCTGAAAATCATTAAGGAAGAAGATTTCTCCATAGCCATAGACTTTGCACCATGCAAATGTATGTTGGTTAGTGACGACGAAGAAGCATTGACCGGATTGGAAGAGCATTGGAAAAGGCGTTTAAACGGAACTTTGGATGTTTTTCGTTCAGAACCATACTTTTTAGAGGTCGTGCCATGCGGAATTGATAAAGCAAACACCTTAGGTGCTTTATTGTCACATCTGAACATCACTCGTGAGGAAGTTATTGCCATTGGAGACGGAGTATGCGATGTCAACATGCTTCAAATAGCCGGTTTAGGCATAGCCATGGGACATTCGCAAGACTCTGTAAAAGTTTGCGCCGACTACGTGACGGCTTCCAACGAAGAAGACGGTGTCGCCCAGGCAGTTGAAAAAATGATTTTGGCAGAAGTTCATGCCTCAGAAATACCTCTCGACCTGCTAAACGCACAAGCACGCCATGCCCTGATGGGCAACTTGGGCATCCAATACACCTACGCTTCGGAAAATCGCATAGAAGCAACCATGCCCGTAGACCATCGCACCCGTCAGCCTTTCGGTATTCTGCACGGTGGCGCAACCCTTGCACTTGCCGAAACCGTTGCCGGACTCGGCTCCATGATTACTTGCCAGCCCGATGAAATAATTGTGGGCATGCAAGTCAGTGGAAATCATATTTCCTCCGCACATGAAGGAGATACCGTACGAGCAGTAGCCACCATCGTACATAAAGGGCGTTCATCTCATGTATGGAATGTAGACGTATTTACTTCTACTAATAAACTTGTCTCTTCTGTCAGAGTAGTAAACAGCGTATTAAAAAAAAGATAAGTTGACAAAGCACATAATACGGTAGTTTGTTAAAAATCGGCTTTGCCTGAGAAGTTGCCCAAGATTATTCACAAATGGGCGATAGAAAGTTTGTCACAAGAATGTAAATCATAACACATTCCTTCATTAATTTTGAAAGGTATGCACATATCATGAGACTCACTTTCCACTCCAGTAGATGCCAACAAATAGCTTTCGTCATCCCTATTAATATGCTCCTTGAGCAAGCATATCCCCATAAATGCAAAAAGCGTGCAACTCATTGAGCTGCACGCTTTTGCTTATTGTTTATTATCTGTATCCTTATCGGAATCATTTGACTTCCTCAAAGATAATCATTACTGAATATCAATACATTATATATTGCTTGGTACAGATATGATTACTTTGCTCCAGTTACTACATATTTAAGCCTTAGAAAAAGCAGAAAAACCGCCACAGGAAAACTTTAACTTAGTTTAACTATGCTATTTTGTGTGATTTCTGTTTTCTCTTGTTTTCAAATAGTCTTGGATATTTTCTCTTGTTATGGTTTTGCTTTCAAAAATCACTGATTACTATGTGATTGCAAAAATACACCTACGATTTGTCTATCGTTTTTTATGAAAATCTATTGTACCTTTGCATAGGGAAAATAAACAATAATAGGTATGAAGCAAAAACAAGATATACTTCACTCTCTGATAATCGAGGTTACTATGGTGCTATTAGCTTCAATGATAGCGTTTCAAGTATGCAATATGCTTGGAATACGAATGAGTTTGATTCCATTAGTTATGGTCATCGGATATGTCATACAAAAACTACTACACCATCTTTGCATTATCTTAGCAAGGTATCTTGTTGATGCAATTCCTCCATCATTGCTAATATCTGTCAAAAAGTGTGTGAGTAAAAAGACACAGCCTTTAGCGTATTCACCTACCTCAAACAATGAAGAAGTCCAGAAAAAGCGACTGGAGCTATTTCATTATGAATACCAACGTGAGCAACAACAATACCAATGGCAAAAAGAAAGAGAAGAAGATGAAAAATTGAATGCTATCCTGAGATACACACGAGATACATTTAAACGGTTTGATTTGGAGGAAATAGAGATTTACCAAATATGCGAATCTGTCCGCTATTTTGCAATTAACCGTCAAGTGCTTTCTGCAACCGAAATTCATATCAAGAAGCGCACGTCCCTCACTCAAATCTCGTTGAAGAACTTTGCTTGGAATATCACTTTTCAATATAATATAGGTAGAGATATAACTACATCATTTGTAATGGCGACATTTGCAGAGTGGTTTGCCAATTCCACATTTGATACTGTTAGAAAGAATCTGCGTACAACCACAGGACGGCATAAGATTGAAATAGACGAAAATATTTTGGCAAAGTACAATGTGCAGACCCATTAGCAAAATTAAATTTATGCATGTTTCGCATAATAAGATTAGGCCAACCCCTTATCATATATGACATTCAATAGTTCGTTTGCTAGTTTGGTATCTGAAATTTTAATGATACTGTCTTCTTCTGTTGAATATCCAAGAACATTAACACTACCATACCAGATGGCCGTTTTATCAATGATACAGGCGCATAACGATAGTTTTGGAACAATCCTTATGAATAACCCTTGATTCTTTAGATACTCGGTTTGTTCGTTCTCGGTTGTTGTAAAAATAGCAACATCAATACCATTTGCCTGAAGTTCAAGCAAGTTTTTTATAAGCGCGTTCCGCTCTACACGGTAAAGTCTTGGAGATGATATTACAACAGATTGATTTGAGCTTTTCAATTCTTGAACAATGGGATAACGGAACGTATTCCCATTGAAGATTTGCCCTTCACACGATGATAAATGCAAGTCCTCAGTCGCATCAAATAAAGTCGATACTTCTTTCGTAAGAACACGATAACCAATGGCTGAATATCCCTTTAGCCGTTTACGATACATACTTTCGCACACAGGTTCGTGTATGTCAATATAATCATAAATGCGAACATCTGTTTTACCTTCATTCTCTCTATGCAATCGACCTGCATATTGGGCAACCAATCCTTTCCACGAAATAGGAAGAGCAAGAAATAGTGTATCAAGCCTTGGATAATCAAAGCCCTCTCCTACATATTTTCCTGTAGCGACTATTACAAGAGGAGCGTCCCGTGGAATATCCTGTAGTTTTTGTATAATTTCACGTTTATGTTTGCTCGTACCCTCTCCTGTAAGTTTTATAACATTAGCTACTTGTGGTTCAAGCATTTTCGTAATCAACTCGACATGAGAAGTTCTACTTGTCAGTATAATTGGTGTACGACCTGAGGCTACTGCGTTAAGAACATCTTCTATGATGAGATTATTTCGCATCTCAGATTCCGCAAGTGATTGTGAGAGTGCCGTAAATGTATGTTTGTCGTCTGTAACGGGTCGATACGAAGTAAACCTCGGCACAAGATAACGTTGAAACGATTGTTTTTGTATCTGTGCCTTAGCATCAACTGAAAATCGAATCGGGCCACATTGCATAAAAATAATTGGCTGTAGTCCGTCTTTGCGAATTGGAGTGGCAGTAAGCCCATAAACATAATGAGCCGTAACGTGTTTTAGAACATTTTCAAAAGTTATTGAAGATACATGATGACATTCATCAACAATAACCATTCCGTAATCTTGTACAAAAGACTTGACTTCACCATCTTCAAAGCAAGATTGCATAAGAGCCACATCAACAACTCCATGCAATGTATTTGAAGTTGAATCAAGACTTCCGACTGGAGAAAAGACTTTCTTTCTACCACGTTTCTTAGGTACGTTATCCTCTATGAAATCAATATCAAGAAATTCAGAAAGGCGTTCGTGCCATTGCATAAGCAATGCTTTAGAATGTACCAAGATAAGTGTATTTATCTTTCTTTGGGCAATCAATGCTGCCGCTGTAACAGTCTTTCCAAAAGCGGTTGTTGCCGACAATACTCCATTTGTATGGGGCATAAGTGAATTAATGGCTTCTAACTGCTCATCACGTTCTTTACCTTTAAAGGCTATCGCAATAGATTTGCCATGGTTGGTTTTATCAATTATTTCATAATCAATACTTAGAGAAGACAACATGGCTATTATAGCCTCTTCGCACCCCCGAGGCATAACAAGAAACTCATCATTGAAATCAGCGCGACAGATAATGCGAGGAATGTTATATGTTGAAATACGCATTGCCTGCTTACTGTAAAAATCAGGATTCTTGAAGGCGGCAAATCGCTTCAACTGATTAATCACCTTGCTGGAAATTGAACTTAATGGGATATAAATATTGTCGGATTTGTTGATTTTAAGTTTACTATCAAAGTCTGTCCGTGCGACTTCTTGTACAATAGGTATTTCCCAAGGCTTTGCTTCCGAAGATGTGGCTAATGCTCCAAAATCCTCTTGTTGATGTTCAACCAACAATCTATCCACGACACATTCGTCAATTCTCTTGACATTGTACAAATATGCCCATTGGTCTTTGAATGGAAGAAATTTATCATCAACAAAAACGCTGTTTCCCACTTTTCTTGCTCCACCTTGTAATGGTAGTGCTATTAGATTTCCAAATCCTCCTTCCGGTATTCTATCTTGGTTTGGAAAGAAACGGTCGTATGAATCAAAAGAAATTCTTCCATTCCGCTTCATAGCTTCCGTAAGAATGATATTACCAAACCGTCTCACTTTAATAGCTGGAATCGCATCAGTGAAGAAGACCCATACATGTGCTCCATTTCCAGACCTTGAACGCTCAATGCTACATGGGACATTCCAATCTCGACAAACAGAAACGAATGCCAACACATCATCCTTATATCCGTGAGTGCAGTTTTTGTCATCAAAATCAGCGCACAGAAAAGAGCATTTATTATCCGGAGTGATGACATACAGGCCGATAACATCACATCCGTTTTCGTCTTTACCTTCCAAATGACGATATATGTCTTGGTTTGTCAATGACGCAAAATTACGGTTGGGACATTCCGTACATTTATGTTTTTTCTTGTCGCATATTCCTCTACGCCATTCGTTGATACAGACTGGTTGATAGCCACCTTTTTCTGTGGTTTTGCTGAACCATCGTCGTGCAAATACATCATCCCTTCCTTTGAAAAAGCTATGGAATAATTCTATTTTCTCATCAAGAGAGAAATATACAGGAGGAAATGAGATAGAAGAGAATACTGATTCCTCATCCATTCTGTTTGTAGTAGAATAGGCAATGCCGTATTGCCGAAGGATTGATTTCAATTCTTCGTTTTCCGCAAGAAGGCTGTCGTATTTTCTGACAAGTGTGTCGTATTTCTCCTTAAAGTTATCCATCATACGCTTAGAGATTCTTTTGACACTTACAAAAATACGAAAAAGGGCCCAGACTATTGAATATAATTCACTATATTTGCAGAATAAAATTACATCTAAGAATGAAACTAAATAGAATAAAGGCAGTCTTGACAGACAAAGGTATCTCGCAGACATGGCTAGCCAAACAACTTGACAAAAGTTTTAGCATGGTTAATGCCTATGCTTGTAATAGAATCCAGCCCAATTTGGATACGTTACAGCAGATTGCGGAAATACTTCAAGTGGATTTAAAAGAATTGATAACGGACAAAAACGAACGTCAATAGCGTTTGTCGTTATCAATTATTTTTACACTACAACTTCTGATAATATAAAAATATAGGAATATATGACACCGGAAGAAAAAGCTCGAATTAAAATTGACCAATGGCTGACCGAAGCCGGTTGGAAAGTTATAAACCGAGAAGAATATGAACCGACTTGTACGGCTGTAGCCATAAGGGAAGGATTGCTAAAAGGTAATCTTGAAGCCGATTATTTCCTTTTTATAAATGGAAAGGCTGTTGGTGTGCTTGAAGCCAAGCGTGAAGAAACGGACGCTTTCTCGGCAAAAGTGTGTGAGCAAGCTGCACTATATGCTAAAAGTGTACCCAATATCTACCAAACGTATCAGAAGCCATTACCCTTTATCTTTACCTCCAACGGCAAGGAATTATATTTCTGTGATTTTCGCGAAAAGGATGCTTGTTTCATCCAAATAATGACTATACCCACACCGCACGAACTGGTTAAGAAGTTGGGAATAAATGATTATTTTGCCGGACTACCTACTCTGCGCAAAAAAGGGTTGCGTAATTGCCAATATGAAGCCGTTACAGAACTGGAGAAAAGTTTTCGCACAGGTCAAAATCGTGCATTGATGGTTCTTGCCACAGGTGCAGGTAAAACATATACGGCTTGCCTTGCTGCATATCGTATGTTGTCATACACTCCTATGCGCAGAATCTTGTTCCTTGTGGATAGGAACAATCTTGGAAAACAAGCTGAAGGAGAGTTTGGCACATTCCGATTGACTGAAAACGGTGATGCTTTCAACACAATATTCACTGTCAACCGTCTTCGTTCTGCTTCCATTCCTGCTGATAGCAATGTAGTTATATCAACCATACAACGCCTTTTCTCTTTCTTGAAAGGAGAAGCCATAGAAGATACGGATGATGATGACGACAACGAACTAACGGAAGAAGTCGCCTTGCCTGATAATCCGAATTTGCCCCACGATTACTTTGACATGATTATCATAGATGAGTGCCACCGCTCTATCTATGGAAACTGGCGCAAGGTACTCGAATACTTTGACACGGCAAAACTAGTGGGACTGACGGCAACCCCTATTCCAGAAACAATAGCATTCTTCAATAACAATCGTATCGTCAACTATACTTTGGAAAAGAGTATTGTGGACGGTGTAAATGTGGATTGCCGTGTATATCGCATCAAGACAGAAGCTACCGAAAACGGTGGAGCTATATTGGAAGGAGAAAAAGTAAAAGAGGAGACTCGCTATACAGGAGAGATAAAAACAATCAGCAACAAAGAGACAAAGACCTACACCAATAAAGAACTGAACCGAAGCATTATCAACCCGGCACAAATCAAACTAATACTCTCCACTTATCGTGATGCGGTCTATACCGAGATGTTCAACGACCCACAGCGTGAACCAAATATGGACTATCTGCCCAAGACTTTGATATTTGCTCTCAACGAAGCCCATGCCACCAACATAGTGCAGATAGCGAAAGAAGTGTTTGGACGTACTGATGACCGTTTCGTTCAGAAAATCACTTATTCGGCAGGAGATAGCAATGAACTGATACGACAATTCCGAAACGATAAGGATTTCCGTATTGCCGTGACTTGCACATTGGTTGCAACAGGTACGGACGTAAAACCGCTGGAGGTGGTGATGTTTATGCGTGATGTAGAGTCCCAATCTCTTTATGTTCAGATGAAAGGTCGTGGCGTGCGTACCATCGGAGATGAGCAGCTACGCAATGTTACTCCAAATGCCTTTAGCAAGGATTGCTTTTACTTGGTGGATGCTGTGGGTGTTACAGAACACGAAAAGACTGTCCCTACAGCAACTGATGAGCCTACGACAAAGACCATTACCCTCAAAGAATTATTGGAACGGATTAGTCATGGTTATATCCCCGATGAATATCTGAAACGGCTTGCAGCAACACTTGCCCGAATCTATAACAGAGCTGATAATTCTCAACGAAAAGAGTTTGAGAACTTGGCTCACGGTGATATGAAGGAATTGTCGGCAAGAATCTACACTGCGCTTGAAAACAACACACTTCCTCCTTTTATAAATGCAAATGAACCCAATAGCGAACGCAAAGGATTGGTTTCTCCACTTGCAAATCATGCGGATGCCAGAAGATATTTGCTTATCCTTGCTGCCGGATTTGTCAATACATTGATGCCGGGCGAGGACACGCTTATCTCAAAAGGTTTCTCCGTAGAAGAAGCAAAAAGTACGACGGAGGCATTCGAGGAGTTCTGCAAAGAACATAGTGACGAGATAGAAGCTTTACGCATTATATATAATAATGAAGGAAAGCCAATCACTTATTCAATGTTGAAGGACTTGGAGAATAAACTCAAAATGGCGAATAACCATTTTACGTCCAAACAACTTTGGAACTCCTATGCCATAGTCAATCCAGCGGTTGTAAGACGTTCCACAACAAAGGAAGAAAGTGATGCCCTGACCAATATCATACAGTTGGTTCGTTTCGCTTACCATCAGATTGAAAAATTGGATAGCGTGGTTACCACCTCCAAGCAATACTTCAACTTGTGGCTGGGACAAACGCAACGTAACATAACAGACAAACAGCGAGAAGTAATCAGCCGCATTGTAGATTATATTGCATCCAATGGAGCTTGCACTATTAGAGACATCCGAGAGGACGATGCAACCCAAGCGGCTCAAATGATACGAGCCTTTGGTAATATGCAGAAGGCAGACGAGGCTTTGCACTCACTTTACACATTTGTAGTTTTAAGAAAATCAGCATAATATAATGGCAACAAATAACGCAACAGAGCAGTCGCTCACAAAAAAGGTTTGGAATTTGGCAACAACCCTTGCCGGACAAGGCATCGGCTTCACCGACTATATCACCCAACTGACCTATCTTCTGTTTTTGAAGATGGATGCCGAGAATGTAGAAATGTTTGGAGAGGAATCAGCTATACCCACCGGTTATCAGTGGATGGACTTAATCTCTCTTGACGGATTGGATCTGGTCAAGCAGTATGAAGATACGCTAAAGCAGCTCAGCGAACAAGAAAACCTAATTGGCACAATTTATACCAAAGCCCAAAACAAGATTGACAAGCCCGTTTATCTCAAAAAGGTTATCTCGATGATTGATGAAGAGCAGTGGCTCATCATGGATGGAGATGTAAAGGGTGCTATCTATGAAAGCATTTTGGAGAAGAATGGTCAGGATAAGAAGAGCGGAGCTGGGCAATACTTTACGCCTCGTCCATTGATTAAGGCAATGGTAGATTGCATCGCTCCACAAATGGGCGAAACGGTTTGTGACCCGGCTTGTGGTACTGGAGGTTTCCTGCTGACGGCATACGACTATATGAAAGATCAATCCGCCAACAAGGAAAAGCGTGACTTTCTGCGTAACAAAGCTTTGCATGGAGTAGACAATACACCATTAGTTGTAACGCTTGCTTCCATGAACCTCTATCTGCATGGTGTCGGTACAGACCGAAGCCCGATTGTATGCGAGGATTCTTTGGAGAAAGAGCCTTCCACGCTTGTTGATGTGATTCTTGCCAACCCTCCTTTCGGCACTCGTCCAGCAGGTTCGGTAGATATTAACCGTCCCGATTTCTATGTCGAGACAAAGAATAACCAGTTGAATTTCCTCCAGCACATGATGCTGATGCTCAAAACAGGAGGACGTGCTGCGGTGGTATTACCCGATAATGTTCTTTTTGAAGCCGGAGCAGGTGAAACTATCCGCAAACGCTTGTTACAGGATTTCAATCTTCACACCATCCTGCGCCTACCCACCGGTATTTTCTATGCTCAGGGAGTGAAAGCCAACGTATTGTTCTTTACAAAGGGGCAACCCACTAAAGAGGTTTGGTTCTATGACTATCGTACCGATGTGAAGCACACTTTGGCAACTAACAAATTGGAACGCCATCACTTGGATGATTTCGTTTCCTGCTACAATTCAGGTAACTTAGCCGAACGAAAAGAAACATACGATGCCGAGAATAATCCACAAGGGCGTTGGCGCAAATATGCTGTGGACGAACTATTGGCTCGCAACAAAACCAGTCTCGACATCACTTGGATTCGTCAAGGTGGCGAAGTGGACGACCGCTCATTATCGGAACTAATGGATGAGATAAAGGAGAAAAGCGATACTATCAGCAATGCCGTGGCTGAGCTGCAAAAGTTATTGGCTAATATAGAGGAGGACTAAACTTTATGGGCAAAGACATCATCACAAACAATCAAGAAATAAACGACTTGTTTCAAAAAGTTGTTGACCTTATCACTCAGGCAAGGAAACGTGTGGCGACAACAGTCAATATCGCTGAAGTCTATACAAAATTCCATATTGGCCAATATATAGTGGAATATGAACAAAAGGGAGAGATTAGAGCTGAATACGGAAAGGCTGTACTGAAAGAACTCTCCAAACGTCTGACTGACAGGCTCGGAGACGGTTGGGGATATTCAACTTTAAAAAATATCAAACAGTTCTATTTAGTTTATGCGAAAAGGCTAAACACTGTTGAGCCAATTGAAAACAGCAAACTTAGTTTGCAAAATGAGGAAAAGAAATACAATCAAGATTTAGTGCAGGATAAAAAGGCCAAACACTGTTTAGCCTTTTCAGAAGAATCATTCACTCTTTCGTGGTCACACTATCTAATATTGATGCGTATAACAGACCCAATGGCTCGAAGATTCTATGAAATTGAGTGCCGACAACAAGATTGGAGTGTGCGACAGCTCAGCCGGCAAGTGGCATCTTCGCTTTACGAACGTCTTGTGCTCTCACGTAATAAAGACGAGGTGATGCGATTGGCACAAGAAGGACAAACTATAGAAAAGCCATCTGACATTATCAAGAACCCCATTACATTAGAGTTTCTTGGTCTAAAGCCTGATGCCGTATACTCGGAAACTAAATTAGAGAATGCCATTATCAGCAAGATGCAGCAATTCCTATTGGAACTTGGCAAGGGATTTCTTTTTGAGGCTCGTCAAAAGAGATTTACATTTGACGAACAACATTTCTATGTTGACTTAGTGTTCTATAATCGCTTGCTGCAATGCTATGTGCTTATAGACTTGAAGATAGAGAGGCTTACCCATCAAGATCTGGGACAGATGCAGATGTATGTCAATTATTACGATCGCCACGTCAAACAAGATTTTGAAAAGCCGACAATTGGCATCCTACTGTGTAAGGAGAAAAACGATGCACTTGTGGAACTTACCTTACCTAAAGATGCCAATATATACGCCTCGGCATATCAGCTCTATCTTCCAAACAAAGCTTTATTGCAGGCCAAGGTAAAGGAGTGGATTGAAGAGTTTGAAGAGAGTGAAGAAGAGAAACAAATAAACAAAAACTAATTGTGCAGCCAAGAACTGCACAAACTTTCCAACCAAAAATTGGACAAATAGATTAACTGGTATGGATACTAAGAAATTACGTCAAAAGATACTCGACCTTGCCATTCATGGTAAACTCGTTCCTCAAGACCCAAGCGATGAACCTGCATCAGTTCTCCTTGAACGTATCAAGGCAGAAAAGGAGCGACTCATAAAAGAGGGGAAAATAAAAAAGAGCAAGAAATCTGCAAAGGCTTCCGATACGCCCCATTATGAGCAGGTGCCATTTGAGGTGCCAGGTTCGTGGGTATGGTGTACATTGGGAGATTTGGCTTTTTACAAAAAAGGCCCATTCGGAAGTAGTCTAACTAAAGCTATGTTTGTTCCCAAAAGTAATGATACATACAAAGTATATGAACAAAAGAATGCCATACAAAAGGATAATACCCTTGGCTCATATTTTATAACGAAAGAAAAATATGATTCACTAATTGGATTTGCTATACAACCATATGATATTATCGTAAGTTGTGCAGGTACTATTGGAGAAACGTATGTATTGCCTCAGAATAGTCAAGAAGGAATAATCAATCAAGCCTTAATGCTTATCAGACTTTATAGCCGAGAGATAGAACAGTTTTACCTTCTTTACTTTGACTTTATTCTTAAGGAAGAAGCATATAAGGAAAGTAAGGGTACTGCTATTAAAAACATTCCTCCATTTGATGTATTGAAGGGTTTCCACATTCCTTTACCACCAATTAGTGAACAGCAAAGAATCTTGAAAGAAATTGAGCATTGGTTCTCTTTGATTGACATCATAGAAAGAGGTAAAGATGACTTGCAAACCACCATTAAGCAAGCCAAGAGTAAGATTCTTGACCTTGCCATTCATGGCAAACTTGTACCGCAAGACCCGAATGACGAACCTGCCTCTGAATTGCTCAAACGCATCAATCCAAAGGCAGAAGTCACTTGTGATAACGGGCATTATCCGAACATACCTTTTGATATTCCTCGGAATTGGATATGGGTAGAACTCGGAAAGATTGGTAGATGGCAATCTGGAAGCACACCAAATAGATTGAATAAAGCTTATTATGGTGGCAATATACCATGGCTTAAAACAGGTGATTTAAATGATGGATACATCACACATATACCAGAATATATTACCGAAAAAGCTCTGAATGAAACATCTGTAAAATTGAATCCTATAGGCAGTGTACTAATAGCTATGTATGGTGCAACAATAGGGAAAATTGGTATATTGACATTTGCTGCCACAACAAATCAGGCTTGTTGTGCCTGTGATGTATTCGAAGGAATCGAGAAAGAATATCTTTTCTATTTTTTACTTTCTCACAAGGAAGAATTTATAAAATTAGGAGGAGGTGGAGCACAGCCTAACATATCAAAAGAAAAAATTGTTAGTACATACATTCCTTTGCCACCAAATGCAGAGCAAATACGAATAATCAAGACTATTCATCAACTCTTTGACCAATTAGATATAATCACGGAGAGTCTATAAACTTCCCGTGATTATATCCAGTTGCTGAAACGCACGGTTTATCGCATTCACTATTCTTTGTTGTTCCTTATAAGAAGGTATGGGTACTTCTATTGCCTTGAATAGTTTTTTATTCAAGTGAGGAATAGCAGAACCCACCTTGTTATCTCTTAAAGTCTTACGATGTAAGTTGATAACCTGTAAAACATAATCCGTATTCATATTGTAGTTGATAGACAACAGTTTGAATGTGCTACCTTGATAACCCTCGATGGGAGTACGGAACACTTCACCGGAGTTTTCGCCATCTACCAATATCAATAAGGAATTAGCCGGGGTGTATCTCCCTGCTGTTAAAGTTTTTGCTTCTCGTTCACCACGTAGGTACTTGGCATCAAGATTTATTCTTTCAATATCACTTTGCCTTTCTCCATCGGTCAAACTGCATAAAGTTTGCATGGGAGTAACCACCCATCCTTTAGGTAAGTTGCGGATAATGCTCGATATAAACCAGCCATTTTATTATGATGGGTTGGGTTCAAACCACCCTATATTATAACAGCTATACCTTATATTATTACCATACTCATTATTAATCAATGTAATATGGTAACAAAATTCAAAAATCATCTTGCCAAAACTAATTTGGCAAAGAACACCGTGACATCGTATGTATGGACGGTAAACTATTTCCTTTCTCACTATAAGGAAGTGAACAAAAAGAACCTGTTGGCTTATAAAGGCTACTTGGTGGAGAACTTCAGACCACAAACGGTAAACTTGCGACTGCAAGGCATCAACAAGTATTTGGAGTTTATAAAGCAGGACAAACTGAAAGTAAAGTTTGTCAAGGTTCAGCAGAAGAACTTTCTGGAAAACGTAATCAGCGATGCCGATTACAAATTTTTGAAAGCACAGCTAAAAGCGGATGGCTATGATGAATGGTATTTTGTGGTTTGGTTTATGGCTGCTACTGGGGCACGTGTAAGCGAACTTCTCCAAATCAAAGCGGAACATGTGCAAGTAGGGTATCTTGACCTTTATAGCAAAGGCGGTAAGATACGCCGCCTGTATATCCCCAAGACATTACGCACGGAAGCCTCCAAATGGCTCAAAGAGAAAGGTGTAAGTTCCGGTTACATCTTCCTAAACCGATTCGGTGAACGCATTACTACTCGTGGTATCGCATCTCAACTCAAACACTTTGCCGAAAAATACGGGATGAACCGAGAGGTTGTTTACCCTCATTCATTCCGTCACCGTTTCGCCAAGAATTTCCTCGACCGTTTCAATGATATAGCTCTTTTGGCTGACCTTATGGGGCATGAGAGCATAGAAACGACACGGATCTATCTCCGGCGAACAGCCAGCGAACAACAAAAAATTGTGGATAAGATTGTAAACTGGTAAATCTGTTATAATCCTTAGAAGTGCATTTGACTACACTTCTAAGGACTTTTTAATATGGTCAAGAAGGGAGAATAGTTTCTCTATCTTTTGGACGATACGTTGCTGCTCGGGGAATGGAGGCAAAGGAAATAACCATTCATCTATATGACTTTTGTTTATGGATGGAGAATTATCGCCTTTCATAAATTGATTTAGTCCTGTTACAACATAATCAGAGATCATAAGGTAATAACAATACTCGGAATTAAGGTCTTCAATGGGACTACATACATAAAAACCAGTTGACGCAATGCAGCCATCCACACTAACTTTAGCAATATTACGCAAATAAGGACGTACCATTGAAAATACAACATCTCCCTTTTGTGTATAACGGCTTGCTCGACTCGGTGCGTTAGCTGTTTTTATACTTTTAATTTTATTAATTATCTGCCGTTTGTTATCAATTGAATCAATATCAATATACAAAAATTCATCATTATGAGGTTTGGTAGATTTCATCGGCAAAAAGATTTGTCTTCCTTTTGCCCAGCACCAACTTTGAGGCAACTTCCACTTATGCCCGTTATCACAAGTGATTTCTGCCTTCGGGTTGATGCGTTTTAGCAGTTCCGAGGCTGGTTCATCGCTTGGGTCTTGTGGTACAAGTTTGCCGTGAATGGCAAGGTCAAGAATCTTATTCTTGGCTTGTTTGATAGCAGTTTGCAAGTCTTCTTTGCTGCTTTCTATGATGTCAATTAGAAAGAACCAACGCTCTATTTCAGTAACTATACGATGCTGCTCTGCAAGGGGTGGAAGAGGAAACATCATTTGTTCAAGGTTATATTTGGGTAATCCTTCTCGTCCACTACCAGTTATCTTCATTGACTTAGAAAAGAATGTAGATAGAATTAGGGCATGAAAGTAATTTGAACTAATTATTATTGGTCGTAATATACAAACATGTTGGCTTACATTCCCTTTATCAATCTCATTGGGAACAATAGCACAGCGACCTAATGAGCCTCCTGTTATATTCAGCAATAAATCATTAGGAAGAACCTCTGTACCAATCATAGATTGATGTACTTCGTCCGAAATGTATTTAATATCGTCAAGTAGGATGCCATCATTGTGCACATTTTGAGAACGAAAGAATAAAACACCTTCTGATGAATAATTACTCCCTTTTGGTGTACTGCCAGACCCTATTTTTGAACAAAGATTTCCAATCGTCGTCCACTCCCACGAGTCCGGCACCTCAAATGGCATCTGCTCATAATGGGGCGTATGTATTGTACATAATGAGTTAAAAACATTTAATGTGTTGCAACTTTAGTTTTTAATTACAGCACATCAAATAGGACGTTTATCTTCTCCTATAACTTTTCTTTTTATTCTGAATCTTAACCATTCCTATCGCAAACATCAGACACCTTCTTCGATAGGCTTCTTCCTCTTCATCGGGTTGACGACCATCCCATCGGATATCAGATGAAGAGTCACCTCCTCCAGAAGATACACTGATAGGAGTTCCACCTGCTAAAGCATCCGCTATGGCGAATATCTTTGACCGGAGTGATGGATTCGACAGTTGGTCAAGTATGGTGTCCAATATTGATTTTAACTCATCGTTGTTCTTTGAAAGTTGTTCGACATCCCTTTTTAACCGATAAAATTCCCCATACTCTGCCAATACATTTTGCTGTGCAGTCTTCACTTGTCTCTCCGCTTCATTTCTATAGAGAGCCTCTATTTGGCGGACGATCGAATTGAAACGCTTGGCTATTTCCTGATTCTGTTTCTCAATCCATTTGTCCGTAATAAACAGAGGATATTTCCCCGAAATACAAGGTGGATCAAAATCAATTTTGTAGTTTCTGAAAGGCTGTATTACAGAGCCAGCTTTTTCAAGGTCTTGGGTCAGTTTGTTCAATTCCTGCTCTTTTGTATGGAGTTTGTCAGCCTTGTCTTCAAGTTTGGATTGGTATTCTGAAATCTGTTTCTGTATATCCGCCTTTTGAAATTTGTATTCTTCAAGAGCTATTTTACCGGAAGCCAGTTCCTTGTCAATCTGTTCAAGTTGAGATTTAGACTTGAATATTTGCGATTCCAGTCTGTGTATCATAGTCTGTAATCCCTTAACCGCTTTCTCCGCCTGTTTTGCCTCTTTTGATAGCTTACGAATATAATCGCGTTTGTTCAAATGCTGCACATTGCGCCCATATATGCTGTCTCCTCGTTCAAGTCCGTATTTACTTCCGACCTCCTCATACAGCGATGTGTGCATTTCTTTCAATATCTGCCCATATTCAAACCTGTTCTTTCCGAACTTTGCAGACCACATGACACACTCACGACCGCTTTTAGGCCGGATACCGACTGGCACAACTAAAGCATGAATATGCGGGCTGCTCTCGTCAAGGTGAACCTGAAAGCCGACAATGTTTTCCTGACCATATCTTCGGGAACACCAATCATAAACATCCTTCGCCCAAAGTTCTATTTCCTCGCAGCGGTGCAGATGGCTGTTGTCTGATCCTTTCTCTAAATTGACGGTCTGATTGCCAAAAGCCATCTCAAGTGTACGTTCATGATTGCCGCCAAAGACAAATTTGGCGCAACAGTTCGGTTGAATCTTACTGTCCGGTTTGAATGGCTTCCAACCTAATTCCAACAATCGTTCCTGCAAACGGAGTTCAAGAGACTTCTCTTGATACCCCAACGGATGTATTTTGTCATCGGGACCAATCTCAAAATTCAGCCTCATTCTGGTCTTGTCATAATTGTTGGTAGGGTCTTGATTTTTACAATCGACCTTATCTTCGTTCCAACGCCTTTCGTTCTCGTTGGCTTCTGATGTGCCAAATGATTTGGCAGCTTCAACGTGCATTGCTTGTTTTATATCAGTATTCATAATCTCGTTTTTATACGTATTTCTAATAATTGGAGCTTGCTCCTGTGCCTATTCACATAGTGTGGCAGTAGCCGGATTTTATTGCTATCAGGCAAAAAGTCCTTATTGTGTTATGGACTTTCTATAAGTGACCGGAACAAGTTCCTTCGTTATTCAATAAGTTCTAACCCCAATTCATCAATGAGCGTCTGCAAAGCCGGATTGCGCTGTATCATCTTTGAAAGAATCATTTGTGGTGTATCGGTCATCAAGAGGAAATCGGCAATGTCCAATCCTTTCTTTCGTTGTTCATCAGTAGCGCATTGTTCTAATGTGTCACTCATTATAACCTTTGAGCAAACGGAGAAGAGCATAGCCATCTTGGATTGCCAAATCTCTTTTGCTCCTAAGTCCGGACACAACATTACCGTCCGACCTTTTAATACACCAACCGCATCTGCTTTGAAGCAGCCGTGCATTCCACCAGTAGCCAGCCATATAAATTCCGGCATATAATGAATGGCTATCAAAGCAGACTTCTCACTCTCTACTATAGCAATCGGTTTGGCAGGATTATCAGACAACAGATGCTCACCAAACAAACATTGCTTTAGATTGTAGTCGACAAGGTTCAACTCGGTATGTACCCAACTTACATAACTTCTCGGCTCTTTTGTCCGATGTCCTGTTGTTGAATCATACAACATTATCTTTCCGGTTCGCACGTAGCCTTGCCTATCAATCTGCCAGTAGACAGTAGAGCCGCCCCATTTTTTTGATGTGCCAACACGATATAAATGGAATATTCGCTTTGTTTCATCCTTGCCCAATATACCTACCAGATAAATGTACAAAGGATTCATTGTGTAATTGGTAAGTGTTCGCTCCATTAGTTCTTTATCAATAAAGGAAGTAGGTGGCAATGAATGTGGCTGTGGCTTAGCATGTTCAATGCCATAATTGGAACCTTTTTCTATCAGCGTTGGATTATCCTTGAAATAATCAGAGGGCGTATAATGGTATTTGCACGACTGCTCATGGTCGCATCTGCCTACATAGTCAGGAAACGAAACTTCCCCTTGAGTATCAACGTAACGTATAAAACATTGTTTCTTTCCACACTGAGGACATGAAAGTTTAGAGCCTCGCTTATATTTTTGAAGGGTAAATCGGTATTCATTCATGCTTGATATTTTTTATAATTGCAGTCCGTGCAGTTTGCAGTTCTTGCAGTTTTGCAGGAAAACGGATGATACGAAAGTGCAAACTGCAACAACTGCAAGATGCAATGGGGATAGGTTATTGCAGTTTCTCATATTCCCCTCTCTTAATTTTCTTGATTATCTTATTCGTGGTAAGGCTGACCAAAGAATACATTACAGAGCGTTCGGAAAGCCCCACTTCTTTTCCTGCTTGAATGGCATCGGCAGTTGTGAATGTTGCAGAAAGACAATCAAGCAATTCTTTCTTTTGTGGTTCAATGCCCTCTACCAACATATATTTCTGAATGTCGGCATAACAACTTTCAAAGTAATCGCTTAATGCAATAGCTGATTTGATTGAATCGATGTCCACAAAATCTTTATGAACCTCACCACAAGCCCAGCGGAAGATTTGCATAACCAAAGCCAATCGTGCTGTAATCATCGGAGCTTTCATTATTCTGCTATCCACCAAGCCGTCATCTTGGATTTGATTGACTGCATGAATAGCATCATTGCGCCAATTGGTAAAATAGGCTTTTGCTTCCGAAGAAAAGTCCAAAATGTCAGGAACTATTTCGTCATCCTCATTTACTATAAAAGGCAAACTCATCACTTTGTTGATGATATTTTCCCACATAGACGAGTATTTGTCAAAAGTGGTAAAAGCGTTTTCTTCATCTTGCCAATCTGATATTTCCTGTGAAGACGGATAAACAAAAATTATTCTATCAATCAACCCATTGTCCTTATAGCCTTTATCTGTAAGTTCGTGCATTCGGGTGGTCTGCATCGTACCTACCATATTTATAAAAGGATGCTCTATGTGAATAGGTATGGGCATACTGCATCTGGAAATGTCTAAAGGTTTTCCGCTGAATGCAGTCAATAACTGTTCAATAAGTTGCCCTTTGCTGTATTGATTCACAGCATTGAACATTCCCATAATTTCATCCACATATACCACAATACCACGCTGGTTGTCATCAAGCGCACGCATTAAAGCTTCTGGGGTAAAGTCGGATATTATGGTTCTTCGCAAAATCGGTTTTTCTGGCAATGGAGTGCAATTTTCCTTCTTCCCTTTGTTGTCCTCTACCATATTATTATATTGCTCCATATCAGACTTGAATTGTTTGACAGCTTTGGCATCATGCTTGCGAATTGGGCGAAAAGCAAAGTCTAACGGGGGAGTTTTGCCCATTCCGGGGCGGCCAACCAATATCATATAGAGGGCAGGATTACTTATCCAGCCACCACGAATACGGATATTGACAGCATTACCGATGGCTGTTGAAATTGCCGCCAAAAGAGAAGCCATCATATATTCAATGGAATAATTCTCTTGTCGTGCCAATGCCAATACCATATCCTGAATTTTAGCAGGAAAAGCATTCAAAGGAATCTTGTCTTCAAGTATCCCTCCAAATTCCATTCTGATTGCATTGCATAAATCGAGTGAATCCATTAGAATCGGTTGTTTCTTTTAGACTTTATGAATCGGGCAGCTTCGTCCTCCAAGTCTTTTTCGGACTTTACCTTGCCATCTCGAAGCCACGCATCAATCTCCGATTTTAGAAACATGATACGTTTACCTCTTTTATGAAATGGGATTTGGTGGCAGCTTGTCCATCCATATACTGTTTGCTCTGCCGGATGACTGGGAATATAATCGCACAACTCCTTTAAGTTCATCCATTGCTCGGTTGGAATACTCGGACTTTGAGTGTTGAGACCGTCAATCTTAGAATCCAGTTCATTCAATTTATCCATCATCCACGACATTGCCTTGGGTAAATCTTCAAAAGTAATGTTCTTTTCACTCATACTGCTATCTGATTTATGTTTGATTTTTCGGCAAAGTAATCGTGATTTAGCATACTGATTTTATGATGGACTGTGTCACATAAAGAAACAGCAGCGAAACAGAAATACCATAAGGAATATGTATTGATTATCAATGCAAATGATGAAAAACGTCAGTAGTAGTTTTTTATGGTAATGTACCCAATCATAAGGAAATCATTAGGTGGTCATAATAACAGCTCATAGGTAAAAACAAAAAGCCACCCACGCAGAATCTACGCAGATGGCTATGCCTATCAAGTGGGACAACACTTTTATTCCGTTTGTGATAAAGCTAATTTGATAGTTTCTGTTGCTTTCTCCTTTTTCTCATCTACAACCTTGGCATACACTTGAGTGGTTCGTACATTGGTATGCCCCAACATTTTGCTAACGGTATAAATGTCCGTTCCTCCAGCCAGTTGAAGGGTAGCGTAGCTGTGCCTAAAGCAATGGAAGGTAATGTGCTTGGTAATTCCGGCAGCTTCAACCCATTTTTTAACAGGGCGATTTATCCATGATGGGTCAGGTAATCCGGCAAACACTAATAATTCTCCTTCTTTTTGCTCTCCGCAAAGATTATATGCTTGCTCTGAAATTGGCATATACTCAACACCTTTTGTCTTTTGTTGCGTAAAGTTCAGCCGATAACCACCATTGAATTGTTCCACCTCCGACCATTTCAATTTCTGAATGTCGCAATGTCGGATTCCTGTTAATGCTGAAAAGAGTGCGGCTCGTTTCAATAATGGGTCACACGGAGTTTGTGCCAGTCGGTTCAACTCTTCTATTGTCAGGTATTCTCTGCGACTCTCCCTTTCCTGAATGCCTTTGACTTTCGCTGCAATATCAATAGTCAGATAGCCATCTATAAAGGCTTGTTTCAATCCTGCCTTGAAAATTGAGAAGTATGTTGATGCTGTATTTTGAGAAATTGTACCTCGTTTAGTACCACCTTGCGGTGCGTTCATTATGAATTGACGGAACGATTCAACCAGCTTTAAGTCTATCTGCGAAAAGAGAATGGTATCACTTTTTGCAAATATCTTCAGTAACTCATGTACTCGCCTCCAATTGACAATAATAGAATCGGAACTATGGGCATGTCTTGTTCGTTGCACATGGTCGAAGTACTCAATAAAATTACTTCGGGAGCGTTCCAACTGCTCCGCCTGTTCTGCATCGGTATCGGCATATAAAGCTGCATTGTCGTATTCCTTTTGTCTTAGGCTTCTGACTTTATCGGCATAGATACATGATTCTTGGTCTAATTGCGACTTGCATTGAATAACACCGTTTAAATCTCGCTTCGGCTTATAAGTAGTTTTGCCTTCGGCATTAGTCCTTGCATTGCGTGATTTATCCCAAATAGGTGTTGTAATGGTACGATTGAGATATTCACGCACTCTTTGTGGCGTATGTTTTCCAGATTGGAATACAGGATAAGATTCCACATAAAGATACCATTCATCACGATATTCAGACTTGCGGAGCTTTACCGACACACGTGTATTAACTAATGCTTTCTTCATCGCTTCATATCCTTGACATAGTAATTACTTTCACTTAGATTGTTTAATCATATTGCATATAGCTTCTGACAAATCTTGATCAGAATTATCTTTCCCCCAAATACTCCAGAAAGGAACTGTTTGACTTGATGGTTTGATTGAAGGTTCATTTATTTTTACTCTAGACGGTAATAATGTAGCATCACCAACAATAATTGCTTCTGCGATGTCAAGCAAAGAAAGATTGTCGGCAATATTACCAAGATTATCTGGTAGTAGTCGTTTAATCACATTTTGATCATCCACATTTGTAAGTCGAAGACTAATAAAATTATTACATTGGCTTAGTACTGTACGATTTACTTCTGAAGGTCTTTGACTGATTATCACAAGACCAACTCCATATTTTCGTCCTTCCTTCGCTATTCGTTCAAAACTTTTCAAACCTATTTCTGCAACAGCATCTTGTGAAATAGATTGCTGAACATATAAGTGTGCTTCATCACATAATAGTGCTATTGGATGACGATGTTCCATTGAACTCCATTGTTGAACAGTAAATACAATTCTTGCCAATAGACCAATTACTAAAGGAAGTACATCTGATGGTACTTCTGACATATCTATAACCTTGACCCCACCATCAGCCTTCATCAGAACTCTGGCGAAATCTTTGAGCCAATTTTGCGATTTTTCTTCTGTTTGTAAACTGAACATAAATCCCATTCTCTTATCTGAAAGTTTATTCTCCAGTCTTTGATTGAACCGTGTTAACTTCCCATTGTATGGGCCTAGCTTTTCAGAACCGGCTCTTGCACCAGGTACCATTTCTTCGTCTTTGGACTTTAGCCGAGTTAACACTGTTTGCAAGTCGTAAGCTACGGGACTATCAACAGTAATCAGATGTTCATATATTGTTCCTTCTACACCTTTTTCTTTTTCGGCAAGAACTTCACGAGAGAATATCATTGCTTGATTTGGTGCATTTTGGTCACTACGATCTAATAACAATGCCTGCATTTCCTCATAATTTAAGAGCCAATAGGGTACCATAAGTATATTGTTGTTGAGTTTTTCAGAGGTAGCCAAATCTCCTGGTGTTGCAATTTTATATTGTTTGATGCCATCTATTTTGAAATCAGTAGAGGAGTATTCTCCGTGGATATCAAACAAAATTGCATTAGAATGTTTTAATTTAGCCATTTGTTCAACAATACATGCAACACAAAAAGATTTACCACTCCCTGTAGAACCCACAATAGCAGCATGTCGTTGAAATAGTTTATCTCCATCCATATATGCTATAGAACTTTCATCCATTGTATATTTCCCTATTGCAAGAGGACTGATGGAAGTCGCTAATTTGTTGGATATTGTTTGCATGAGGTCTGTGAGACGTGTTCCTTCAATCTTATAACATAAGGCACTTATAGATGGAACTGCACTAACGTTTCTTCTGAACACGTTACTTTGCTCTCCAGCTTTGTCCATAAATTCACCCACAAAAACTAACCTAACTTGGTTAAATGCCGAAGAAGTATCTTCTTCATCCTCGTCATCATTCAAAGTCATATCAGTAGCCTTGCGATAGATTTTTACTATCATTGCTATAATGTAACGACCAGATTTCGGACTTTGAATAGCTATAAGTTGATTAATTTGTAACTGGGACAGAACATCGTCAGAATCTATAATGGCTGTTGCCATACCTGTGTCTACACTATTTATTGAGCCTATTGACTCACCTTTATCATATCTTAATACTATACTTTCCATTTTTTATATTTCCATTAATCCTTCTATAGTCCAATATATTTTGTCATCAACAATTATAGAATCACTATTTGTATGAAAAACAGTACCCTTAGCACCATCACTACAAATAGCGATATAATCATATCCTTTATCTATTACATTTTCTTTTATTGAATTTGTAATTTCTTTGGTAACAATCAGTATTTTTGCCTTTCTCTTTTTGGCATATTTAAGCAACATTTCTTGAACATGTTTGTCATTAAAACCATAACCAATACAAACATAGTTTTGGGCACTTTCAAAGATTTTGTCCACAGCTGATAAAAGTTGTCTATGTGGTTCCTCTTGAGTACGTTCGTATTTATTAGTTCCTGGAGTTACGATACATGGTGTAAACCCTAATGGAATATTGACAGAATTGGGGATATTGCAAATGATTCCATCTCTCCTATACCAGTCTAGGGAACCGTGAACTTTCAAGATATTAATAAATCCAGTATAATCAGCCTCCGGCTTTTTAGGATTTAGCATAATATTATCTTTTAACTTTCCCATCAGTCCGTGAGTAAAACCTATATTAATGTAAGCGTCAGTTTGACAAGCTGCATACTCGGCAATCCTATCATAATTGGTTGAGATTACATTTAGCGTTTTATTCGGATCTCCATATATAATATAATCAAATAGTTGTCTTAGATTAATATCTTCTCCACTTATAAACCTTTCATAGACTTTTGCATCGGATTCAATAATAACCTTCCAGACAATATTTACTATATCTGCTTCAACAATTTCAGGAACCTTAACATCCAGCAATGCAGCTTCCAAACCTACACCTGAATCTAAAAGCTTTATGAAATCACTAACGACATCATTAGTAGCTGTATCATAATATGGATTTGATTTAAAGAAGTTTTTTAACTCATTTGCTAAAACACCCATTCCTGGTATGCCATAGGAAACAGATGCTCCACTTCCCAATACAATTACAGGATTGGAACTTCGTATGTTTTGAATATCTTGAAATATGTCTTTCTTTTCCATATTCATTAAAAACATTTATTTGATAAAAATCTCAATTAAAGTACTACGTTGTATGCATTTATGCGAATTTCTATCGTTGTGCAATTACTTAGTTGAGATATTTAATCGATACTCATGTACTAATGCTTTCTTCATCGCTTCACACCTTTATATAGATTATCAATTTCTTTCTTTGGTACATAAACAAAGTTACCTATCTGTCTGGTAGGAATGGAATACTTGCGTATATGAAGGTAAACAGTGCTTTCATTCACAAGAAACTTTTCTGTGATTTCGCCAATAGTATAACAGTCCTTTGGCTCCAGACTATACAGCTTGGCAATAGGCTTTGGCTTTGTGAGAGTTTTCTTTCGGAGAGGATAGAGTTTCATCAATTCTTCTTTTGATAGTAAAGTCTGCCTTTCTCCGGCATTCACACTTGGGATTGTACTCTTACGAATTAAACGATAAAGAGTTTCCTTGCTTATGCCAAACAAAGCGTATGCTTCAGGAACTGTGATATACTCTTTGGACTTGGGTATCTTCTTAACCACTTCGTCCAACCTTTGCAATCTCTGTTCTTCATCCTTACGCCTTTTCCACGCAATCTTGGAACATTTGGGAGTGCAATACCACGATTCAATGGTTTTAGCTACAAAGGTTTCTCCACAAACCTTGCATTGACGTGTTATTTCAAATTTTGCTGCTGGCATAACCTACATTTTACTTATATTCTTCATTCTCAATACCGCTGTTTTTATAGGTGTCACATTATCTACTTTTAAGTGTCGGTACAATTATGGTACAAATATATAATAAAAATCCGAATAACAAGCAAAGTCAAGGAAAAGTGATATAAAAAGAAATAGGGCATAACTCATTGAGTTACACCCTGCATTCCTATTTTTAGTTATCGTTGTTTATCGCAACTTACTTGACTTCCTCAAAATCAGCATCCTGCACATTATCACCATGCTTATTATTATCTTGTGCACCGCCTTGTTGTCCGCCATTCATGTCAGGACCAGCCTGTGCACCACCTTGAGCACCACTCTGAGCATACATTTCAGCGCTTGCTGCTTGGAAAGCCGTATTCAACTCAGCCATTGCTGAATCAACGGCAGCCAAATCCTGAGCCTTGTGAGCATCTTTCAGTTTCTGCAACGCAGCTTCAATCGGAGCCTTCTTGTCAGCAGGTAATTTATCTCCTAATTCCTTTAGCTGATTTTCAGTAGTGAAAATCATTGAGTCAGCCTGATTCAACTTATCAACTTTCTCACGTTCTTTCTTATCAGCTTCAGCATTAGCTTCAGCTTCGGCTTTCATCTTTTCAATTTCTTCCTTACTCAAGCCACTGGAAGCCTCAATACGGATAGCCTGTTCTTTACCGGTAGCCTTATCTTTAGCAGATACTTTCAAGATACCGTTGGCATCAATATCGAATGTAACTTCAATCTGAGGAATACCACGACGTGCCGGAGCAATACCTGTCAAGTTAAACTGACCGATTGACTTATTCTGTGCAGCCATCGGACGTTCGCCCTGCAATACATGGATAGTAACTTCCGTCTGATTATCGGCAGCAGTAGAGAATGTCTCACTCTTCTTACAAGGAATAGTCGTATTAGCATCAATTAACTTAGTCATTACGCCACCCATAGTTTCAATACCCATAGACAAAGGAGTAACATCCAGCAATACAACACCCTTGATTTCATCTGTCAAAACTGCACCCTGTACAGCAGCACCCACAGCAACTACCTCATCCGGATTTACACCTTTAGAAGGAACTTTACCGAAGAAATCCTCAACCAATTTCTGTACAGCCGGTATACGTGAAGAACCACCAACAAGGATAACTTCATCTATATCAGAATTGCCCAAACCAGCATCGCTCATTGCTTTCTTGCAAGGTTCAAGACAAGCCTGAATCAAGTTGTGAGCCAAAGCTTCGAATTTAGCGCGTGTCAAAGTCTTAACCAAATGTTTGGGCACACCACCTACCGGCATAATATACGGTAAGTTGATTTCAGTGCTGGTAGAAGAGGACAATTCAATCTTAGCCTTTTCCGCAGCTTCTTTCAAACGTTGCATAGCCATCGGATCCTGAGTCAAGTCAGCGCCTTCGTCATTCTTAAACTCTTGAACCAGCCAATCGATAATTACTTGGTCGAAGTCATCACCACCAAGGTGAGTATCACCGTTAGTTGACAATACTTCGAACACACCGCCACCAAATTCAAGGATAGAAATATCGAATGTACCGCCACCCAAGTCAAATACGGCAACTTTCATATCTTTATGCGCCTTGTCGATACCATAAGCCAAAGCAGCAGCAGTCGGCTCGTTCACAATACGTTTTACTTCCAAACCAGCAATCTGACCTGCTTCTTTAGTAGCCTGACGTTGAGAATCGGAGAAATAAGCCGGAACGGTTATAACAGCTTCCGTTACTTCTTGTCCCAAATAGTCCTCAGCCGTCTTTTTCATTTTCTGCAGAATCATTGCAGAGATTTCCTGCGGAGTATAAAGACGTCCGTCAATATCTACACGCGGAGTATTATTACTGTCTCTTATACACATCTGACGCTGCCGACGAACTCTAGGGT
>ENA-UBIY01000109-UBIY01000109.1-human-gut-metagenome-genome-assembly--contig:-NODE-109-length-27644-cov-5.220704_pt1 | contig 27644 bp, 23 predicted proteins | sample MGYA00244945_ERZ654882 | MGnify/ENA primary metagenome ERZ654882 (study PRJEB26926, sample SAMN06164824) | human gut metagenome | biome: ENVO:00009003; feature: ENVO:2100002; material: ENVO:00002003...
GGCTCGGAGATGTGTATAAGAGACAGGAGCACCAGCAGATGGTAGGCGTTCCGCAGCGCCGACGCCTCCAGGTACAGCCCCCACTGGCAGGCCAGGATCAGCAGCGCGCCGGCGGCGGCATAGGGCGTGGCCAGGGTACTGCCCGTGACCATGCCGCACACACAGCAGATCAGCTGCGTCAGCACGGCGACAGCGGCGCACAGCTCACAGCCCGCCTTTCCCTCACGCAGCAGCGACGCAGCCTGCTTCCACACCGGCATACAGGCCAGCGCCGTCAGCAACAGCCCCGCCCCCAGGGCGGCGCACCGCAGCAGCGACTCGTCCAGCCACGCCGACGGCAGCTTTTCCAGCTCCTGCAGCACCGCCGCGGTCACCAGTGCCAACGCCGGGAGCATCCCCCATATCAGTCCGCCGCGCAGCCGGCTGCACCGGCGCTTGGCATCCCGCAGCACATCCTCCGGCAGGGGCTCCGGCTCCGGTGGTTCCTCCGGCTCCGGTTCCTCCTCCGGCTCGTCGAACAGCTGCTCGGTGTCCTGAAAAGCCGGACGGCGCCTCTGCTCCGCTGCCGGACGGCGAAGCCTCTCCAGCAGTGCCGCAAAGCGTTCCCGCAGGGGCACCGGCTGGGCGATGACGCCATCGTCCTCGTCCTCCAGTACCGCGTCCACCGTCTGGGACATGATATCCTTCAATGCCACCCGATCCGGCGCGGGGGATTCGTATTCCGGCTCGTTTTTCTCCGGGGCAGCGGGCTCCGACGGGGCCTCCGTCTCAGATGGCGGTACTGCCTCCGATACCGGCACGGGAGCCTTTTCCTCTGCCGGCGTCTCCGGTGTCGCCGCTTCCTCCGTCGGGACAGGCTGACGCCCACCCTTGCCGTACTCGGCAAGGATGGCCTCCAGTGAAAGCTCGTCCTCTTGCTCGTCGAACGCGCCGTATAGTTCCTCGTCCCGTCGCCTTCTCATGCTGTTCTTTCCTGTTTTCGTCCTGTTCCGCGTCGCTTTCCGTTATCCCCGCTGCCGCACAGCCTCGTACAGCAGTATGGCCGCCGCCGCGCTGGCGTTCAGCGAGGATATCTTTCCTTTCATGGGGATGCTCACCAGAAAATCGCAATTCTCCGCCGCCAGGCGGGTCATACCCGCCCCCTCGGAGCCGATGACAATGGCCGCCGGCCCCTTCAGATCGGCATTGTACAGCGTGGTATTCCCGTCCGCCGCCGTACCGAACACCCACACGCCCTGCTTTTTCAGGTCCTTCAGCAGCGCCGGAATGTTGGGCACCCGCGCCACCGGGATATAGCTCACAGCGCCGGCGGAGGTCTTGGCCACGATGGCCGTCAGCCCGGCGCTGCGCCGCTTGGGAATGATGACCCCATGGGCCCCGGCGCACTCGGCGGTACGCAGGATCGCGCCCAGGTTGTGGGGGTCGGATATCTCGTCGCACACCACCAGCAGCGGCGCCTCGCCCCTGTCGGCGGCGGACTGCAGGAGCTGCTCCACCGTGGCGTACTCCCGCACGGCCGCCAGAGCGATGACCCCCTGGTGGGCATGGGTGCGGCTCATGGCGTCCAGCTTCCGCCGATCGGCATCCACTACCACGATGCCCGCGGCGCGGGCCTTGGAGGCGATGTGCCCCAGCGTCTTATCCGTCTCGCCCTTGGCGATGTAAATTTTATCGATAGCCGTCTCCGTCCGCAGGGCCTCGATGACCGCGTTGCGGCCCTCGATGATGCCGTCCGCCTCGGCGTCGGGCAGCGGCCGTCTGTTCTCGGTGTCCTTTATCTCTCTCATGGGGCATACCTCGCGATCCATATAATTGTCATCAGTATACCACATCCTTTCGTCAATATAAAGGCACATTCATAGAAATTTTACAGGAAAACCCTCTGCCTTTGCCTTGAGACTTTCGGGCAGGTGTGGTATACTGATTAGAAATTATATTCCCCTCACAAGTCAAACGGAGGATAAATATATGTCCAATAACAACAGCAGCAACAATAGCAACCGCGGCGGCAAGAACGGCAAAAACGGCGGTTTCCGCGGCGTTCTCACGCTGATCGCGTGGGCACTGGTGCTGACGGTGGCGTTCCAGTATTTCAACGCCTACAACAACAACGCCGCCAATAAGAGCACCAGTCACGAGATCAAATACAGCGACATGATCTCCATGATCGAAAAGGATCAGGTGAAGGAGATCCTGTTCAAGGACAGCACCATCTATGTCACCCCCGTGGACGGCTACGTCTTCACCGAGGAGGTCACCTCCGGCAGCAAAACGGAGACAAAAACCTACACCCAGTCCAAGGACTCCGGCCTGACGCTGTACACCGTGTACCTCTCCAACGCCGACCTGCTCCCCCTGCTGGAGGCGCACAATGTGGCCTATACTGGCTTCTATGAGGCCGAGATGAGCCCCTTCCTGATGATCATGATCCAGTATATTCTGCCCACCATCTTCATCGTGGGCGCGTTCATGCTGGTCATGCGTCTGATGAGCAAATCCGGAGGCGGCGGCTTCGGCGGCATCGGCAGTGTGGGCAAGGCCAACGCCAAGGTCTATATGGAGAAGTCCACCGGCGTCACCTTCAAGGATGTGGCCGGTCAGGACGAGGCCAAGGAGTCTTTGGAGGAGATCATCGACTTCCTGCACAATCCCGGCAAATACACCGCCATCGGCGCCAAGCTGCCTAAGGGCGCGCTGCTGGTGGGCTCCCCCGGTACCGGCAAGACCCTGCTGGCCAAGGCCGTGGCCGGCGAGGCCGGCGTCCCCTTCTTCTCCATCTCCGGTTCCGACTTTGTGGAGATGTTCGTGGGCGTGGGCGCCAGCCGCGTCCGCGACCTGTTCAAGGAGGCCGCCAAGGTCGCCCCTTGCATCATCTTCATCGATGAGATCGACACCATCGGCAAATCCCGCGACGGCAGCCGCTTCGGCGGCAACGACGAGCGCGAGCAGACGCTGAACCAGCTGCTGGCCGAGCTGGACGGCTTTGACCCCAGCAAGGGCGTCATCGTGCTGGGCGCCACCAACCGCCCCGAGGTACTGGACAAGGCGCTGCTGCGCCCCGGCCGCTTCGACCGGCGCATCACCGTGGACCGGCCCAACCTGGCCGGCCGTCTGGCCACCTTGCAGGTACACACCCGCAATATCCGCCTGGCCGAGGACGTAAATCTGGAAAAGATCGCCCAGGCCACCGCCGGCTGCGTGGGCGCCGACCTGGCCAACCTGGTAAACGAGGCCGCCCTGCGCGCCGTGCGTAAGGGCCGCCGGGCCGTAAATCAGGACGATCTGCTGGTGTCCTTTGAGCTGGTCATCGCCGGCAGCGAGAAAAAGGGCACCGTCATCACCGAGGCGGAAAAGCGCATTATCGCTTACCACGAGGTGGGTCACGCGCTGGTGGCGGCCAAGCAGAAGAATGCCCAGCCCGTCAGCAAGATCACCATCGTACCCCATACCCAGGGTGCGCTGGGCTACACCCTGCACCTGCCGGAGGAGGAAAAGTTCCTCATGTCCCGCGAGGACATTCTGACCGAGATCCGTACCCTGCTGGCCGGACGCTCCAGCGAGGAGGTGGTGTGCAACACCATGACCTCCGGCGCCGCCAACGACATCGAGCGCGCCACGGAGATGGCCCGGAACCTGGTGGCCCGCTTCGGCATGTGCGATGAGTTTGACATGATGGCCCTGGGCAGCGTCCAGAGCCAGTATCTGGACGGCGGCTACTCCATGACCTGCGCCCAGGAGACCTACGCCGCAGCCGACCGCGAGACCATCAAGATCCTGCGCCAGTGCCACGAGGAGGCCAAGCAGATCCTTCGGGAGAACCGGGAACTGCTGGACAAGATCGCCGCGTACCTGCTGAAGAAGGAGACGATCACCGGCCAGGAGATGATGGCCATCATCGAGGGCCGTGACCCGGAGACCGTGGACAACTACGGCGCCAGCAAGAGCAGCCAGCCCGCCTTCCGGCCCAGCGTACCGGAGACCATCGAGGCCCCCGCCAGGCACATCAACATCGTGTCCGAGCCCATCCCCATGCCGGACTACGATGAGAAGCCGGAGGATAAGGACCCGGAAGGCACCCCCGCCGAAGACAACCCGGCGGAGCACGCGGACGGCGACCCCGAATAAATGCAAAACAGCCCTGCGGCAGCGCCGCAGGGCTGTTTTCTTTTCAGTTTTCCGGCAGCTCCCGCACCCGTTCGCACAGCAGCGGCAGCGCCTTTTCAAACTCCACGCCGTACCACCCGGCCTGCGGGTCCCGTGCCGTGGCGTCGATACAGGCAAGTACAAATTCCACCGCCAGCGAAGCCGCCTGCTCCAGCGTCATGCCCCGCATGAGCCCGCCGGTGACAACGGCGGCGAAGATATCCCCCGTGCCGTGGAAGGAGGCCGGGTTCCGCAGACCAAGACAGGTGAAATATGTCTCCGCGCCGCTGTCATAGCCCATAGCGCCCAGCTTATCCGGCGCAAAGGACACCCCGGTGAGGATCACCTTCTTCGCCCCCAGCGCAGCCACTCCCCGCAGCAGTTCACGGGCAAAGCCCTCGTCCACCTCCTCCCGGTACGGCGTACCGGTCAGCAGGCAGGCCTCCGTGATATTGGGCAGCGCCACGTCCGCCCGAGCCGTCAGGCGGGCCATCGCCGCCGGGAAAGCGCCGTCAAACCCGCTGTACAGCTTTCCGTGGTCCGCCATGGCCGGGTCCACGATCAGCAGCGTATCCGGGCTCTTCACCGCGTCGAAAAAGTCCATCACCTGCTGCACCTGGGGCGCGGAGGCGATGTAACCGGTATAGAGCGCGTCAAAATGCACCTGCTGGGACCGCCAGTGATCGGCGATGGCCGGCAGCTGGTCGCTGAGATCCCGGCTGACAAAGCCCGGAAACGCCGTGTGCGCACTGAGCACCGCCGTAGGCACGATGGCGCACTCCACCCCCATGGCGGAGATCACCGGCAGCGCCACCGTCAGCGAGCACCGCCCCAGACAGGAAATGTCCTGTATGGACGCTATTCGTTTCATAGAGCCGCCTCCTGTTCATCATACCAAAAAGGGAGAGGCACATGAATATGTGTCTTTCCCTTTTTGGTGCGGGCGGCGGGACTCGAACCCGCACGCCTGTTGGCAATGGAACCTAAAGGTGATGTCACCTTAGTGAAAGATTTTCAGAGTCCTCCATATCATAAGGGAAGGGCATCTTTTCCAACGCTTCAAAAGATATTTCGGTCGTGACAGGCCGAACACCTGCTAAATCATAGCATACTCTGCCGGAAAAGTATAGCATGATTATAGCTTTACGGGAGGAAATTTCTGCTGTTGCATGACACGGTTGATAATGTGAGTATGATGCATTGTAAATCTGAATGCGATCCTGAAGTCCGAGGTCACCGCCCTGCAGTTCATTCATCTTTTTCGCGTAACCGACTGCAATGCAAATAGTATTCCTCCCCTGATCCTTCGGCTCTAAAATATGCACGAGCATAGTCCAGCAGCTTTTGCTTGGCATTTAGAAACCAACGATTTTCCGGTTCGATTTGCAAGACATACTGCACACTTCCTATTAGGTGTGTCATATATGTAGGGCAGCGAATTGGTTGACCGTCTTCGAGAAAATTCAACCGATTACCGTGTACGATGCTGTCCTCTATGCCAAACTTCAAAGTATAGTAAATTTCCTGCCGCAGGTTTCGTTTATAGCTGCTGGGGATGGAGAGCTTTTCATTGACGACCAAGCCTGTTACTGTCTGCCGGTCAGCATTGCTGATGAAATGTGTTTTCGCTTCATTCAATTCAAAGCCCATCTCAAACAACATTTTTTTGACTTTTTGATAGACTCCGTAGAGCGGACGGTCGGAAGAAAAGGTCATATCATCGCAATAGCGAGTATAGGTGATTTGGCGTTGGTTACACCAGCGACCGATCTGGTCATCAAAACGACGCATGACGATATTGGAGAGCGCAGGAGATGTTGGAGAGCCTTGTGGAAGAGCATCATTTTTGCAACACAGGGAAGTCAGCAGAAAGCCGACCTGCTTCGATACATAGCGGGTGTTGAAAGCTGCGCAGAGGACTTGCTCAAAAGAGATGCTTCCGAAAAAATCGGTAATATCCAGTTTTAGAAGGTTCTTTTTTCCAATGTGTGGCTCTGCATTTTTGCGAGTAGAGCTTCCCTTTTGATAAGCAGTTGCAAATTTTGAAACAGGGAGCTGTGAAAGAATTCTATCCTTGATTGGGACCAAACAAAATTGAAGTCTGATACTTGGTATGTATAGGCTGCGATAAGTACCATCTTTTTTGGGGAGAAATGCCTTTTTATACTCTTTTTGAATGTGATTGACAATATGGTTTAATTCACCACAGCTTATGCCAAAGAAACCGGCCAGCTGCTCGGCATCATAAAGAAATGGCATATTGGGGTGGACAGAATGGTAATCCAAAACCATATTTGCTGCTTCTAACGGTCCGAACTTTTTCACAAAAGCCGCATCGCACGGCTCAAAGGTCACACAGCTTCCTTCTATTTTCATGTGTAGCGTCCTCCCAAAAATCAGCCCTTTGCAGTACAAAATGGTCGGATAAAGTGGAGGCGAATCCTGAATCACGCAGTGATTTCCAATTCGCCGGAACGTATCTGACCGGGGCATCGCTGTGCGATGCGGATAACCTTGAAATCCAGAACAGCGACTCGCTGTCCCTCCTAAAGAAATTGGCTTTAGGTTGTACGCTACTGCAAAGGGCTGATTTTATTAATATGATAAGTCCATAAAGTAGAAACTGTCAAGGTGCTCTGCGATTTTAGAAAGTAACTCGTAACTTTGCGCAGAACATATTCTGTGTGGGAACTTATAACCGTACTTCAGTTTCCCGAAAAGTTTTTTCGCGTCGAGTACCGTGCCAGATCAATGTTGGTGGCCCCATCCTTAAACCTGGGCAGATATAACAGATAACAAAAAGAATAACGGGTTCCCGTCTATGACCTTAAACGCAGACAGGAAATGAAACTGTCGGTCTTTTTGACAGGTTGCTCGATGCGACGGAAAGAGTTCATTCACAAAATTCAAAGGAATCCCGCTGATTTACAGTATCCAGCGCAAGCTGCGCACGAGACAGTTCATCAGAGGTCTTTTCATAGTCCGCCTCCACAGCCGCCAGATCGTAGTTCGTGTAGGTGTAATCGATAATGTTCGACTGCCGGCCGTACTGCTCTTCAACGCGCTCTTTGGGCAGCCTGCTTTTCATTTCAAGCAGCTTGCTCTTCCGCTTGGTCAGCTGCGGAATATAGACCAGCATCTCGTCAATCGTAATCCCGAAGCCATCCACGACCTGCGTCGTGTTGAAGCGGTTGATGGCGTGCTTAAGTCTGCGGATCGTTCCCTCCAGTTCTTCAAGACGCGCCTGTGTTTTTGCGTAATCATAGGCGGGACGCACAGATTCAATGTCCTCGCCCATCGCCGCGCGGAAATCCCGGCTGCGCTGTTCTTTATCCAGTAGGGCGGAATATTCGTCATTCAGCTTTTTCAGCAGCTTATTTGCCTGTGCAGAAGTGTATTTCATAGTTGCTCATCCTTTCTTTGCGCCGCGTCCCGACACCATTCGTACGATTTCTGTTCTGCCGATAGAATAGCACAGCACCCTGTACAAATGTCCGTACAGGGTTCCGCGCGATTATTTTCGCCAGTTAGCTATGGGATAGGTGCCATACTTTCTCTTGAAGTTTTCCAGCAGGAGGCGTTCTTTATCTTCACAGTTTTCGCAGACACACCATCTGCAGATAAGGTTTTCATATCCTTTAACTTGGAAAATCGCCCGCCCGCCACGGTGGTTGTTTCCTGCGTCGAAGCCGTAGCGCATATATTGCCGCAGACGCTGGAACAGCCCTTTTTCTCCATTCGCCTTACCTATGTAGAGAATGCCGGAGGATAGAACGCGCTTTGCCTCCAATCTTTCGATGGGATAGGCGGCACCGGGGTGATTGTCAATGGTATCCTTGAAAGCAACCTCCATCCCGGCTGGGATGCGGATGCAGTAGACTCCTTTTTTTGCGGGAACGAGGAGAGGATCTTCAAAATCCTTTTGCCTGCAAAAATCATCCCACAGTTCAGCCAGTGTTGCTTCTCCCATAGCTATCTCTCCGCTTATATACTTAAATCAAATTTGTCGCATACTCGACTATACACATGATGCCCCTCGGCGGTATTCTTGGTGTATTGGAACACGCCCACAAAACGATAAGCGTCTTCACCGCGTTCGTCCTTACTCTTGGCGAAGGTAAGGCGTGGTTTATTCGGGTGCTTTACTTCGCTGGTGCCGCTATCGTTGTATTCAATGATCGTTTTCCCGTCAGCAGACAATTCATTGACCCAGCCGCGAGCCTGCGCCGCCTTTGAGCCGTTGGGCAGTTTGATTGCCAACTTGGGGCACCAAAGCATCCGATCATCGGTCACGCGGAAAAAGCTGCGCTGAATTTTATAGTTTTTATCTTTGCCAAAGCACTTTTGGCAAATGTCCGCAATCGTATTAAAGGAATAGACATCCTCCACTCGCAGAATACCGCGTTCTTTAATACCGCGCCATTCCTCTTCGGAGTTAAGCCAATGTGGAAGCTGATTGCCCCTTTCCGCTACCTTTTGCTTGATCTCACAGACGATCTCGCGGATGCGGGCGTGAAGCGCATCTGCGTCCAGCGTTGCATCCACACGGCGGATCGTCAATCCGTCTTCGCTGCAGGCGGACAGCGCTGTTTGCAGGTCGATTTCGCGTGCGGCGTCCTTGAGCGTATTGTCCTTGTGATACGCTTCATCGCACTCCACGCCGTAGTTGATCTGCGGAAAATAGAGGTCGATCAACGCATATCCATTTGGGCGGCGGACATATTGCTGCGTTACAGGTTTGACGTTCAGATCATCCAGCCTTGCCCAGATCGCATTGACAACATAGTTTTCCATTTCCTTATCCTTGGTATGGTGCGAGAACATTCGGTAAAGGTACTCCTGCTTATCCCATTTTTGCTCGTTCTTCTCCATGTCACCCATTCTTTCTGTTTGTATATTGATTTCTTGCAATGCTCTCAATGATCTCCTGCCGCAGCCAAGCGGGCTCTGCCACTTCCACAAAGGAGAGGTATTGCAGTGCCCAAAAGCGCACACCGCGCGGCGGGGTAGTCAATACGGCGGTAAAGGTCTGCTCGTCCCGCTCAAAAATCTGTATGTCCGTACCAAAGCGGTCCAGCACATCGTCCAGCACGGCGCGGTCGCAGTGCAGCACCACCCGCTCCGGCGCACCCACAAAGGCGTAAACGGCATCTTGTGCCTCTTGCTTCTGCGCCGACTTTTCGCTGCGGGGCTCGTCCAGTATCCGAATATCCGCCATGCGGTCAATGCGGTACAACCGCGTGTGCGGATCGTGGTCGGGGACGCAGATAAGGTAATAGTGTTCGTTGGTGTACACCATCTCATAGGGGCTGAGAGTGTAGGTCGCCGTAGGATGCTGCCGTTTGTCATATCCGTAGTGCAAGTAATCCAAGGTCACTTTCTTCTTGTGTGTAATGGCCTCATCCAACTGCTCAATATTCCAAAAAACCTGCCGGTTACCGGTCTTATGTCCCTGCCGGGCGACGGTCAGATGGCGATACTTTTTCCGCTGGTGGACACTGAGCTGCTTTTGCAGTTTTTGGACAAGCTGCTCGGTTTGCCGAGGGGGAATAAAGGGAAAGGCGTACACCGCGTCCGTCAGCAGAAGAACTTCCGACTGCTCCAGCTCTCGACTACGGAGGTAATAGCCCACGCCGTTATCCTCGTAAAGGGAGATGTCGTAACCGAGCTCGATCAAAAGCGCAACAGCCCCGTATACGGTGCGGCGGTCGATTTTGATACCGTAGAGGGACTGCATCTTTGCAATGATCTCCCGCATGGGCAAAATGTGTTCCGCATCGGAATACTCCTTTAGAACCTCCAAAAGGCAGATGGCATTGGCTTTTTCCGTCAGCATAATGCAGTCCCTCCGTGTTGTTTTACTTCAGTACCGGCCACTTAGCCCAATTAGAGCAGGAAGAACTGCAAAATTTCGTACTGCCCCGATTGGAACCGTTTGGAATTTGGCACTTGGCGCTATTGCTGGTCGGCTCCGAAGAATTTCCGGAATTCACCAGATTGCGGCTTCCGGTCCAATAGGCGCAAGTGGCGCATACCTTGTTTGTTTTGGAATAATGCATAAAGACATCTCCTCTCATAGTATAGCATCGGTTTCGATGCTTGCATAGATGCTACCATAAGAGGGTGTACAAAAGTTTGTATTGCTGTTCTGACTATACAGAGATGTTATTTAAATCTGAGGCGGCTTCGTTCAGTACGCCATAGACCTCCGCCAAGGCGCGAACGTACTGCGGAAAATTGCGCCGCAGCTCACTGTCATCCCCCGGCGGCGGGATCGGTCTCCGCATCATACGATGAACAGTCCTCCATACCTGAAGCCTGCTGCCGGGATAGGATTCTCTCAGCTTCTCGACCGCGCGGTTCTTCGCCTTCTCCACGGCGGACTCCTTCATCATGTGATACATCCCGATCTCTTTCAAAGTTGCCTCCGGGTATCCGAACACGCCGCAGGTCTTGCCGAGAATGTCCCTGTCCTTCTTCGGCAGGGCGTCGAACAGCTCCCGGAGGAGCTCAATGCAGACCTTGCGGTACACGGCTTGCTCCGCCGAAGCGGAGAGCAACCCCAGCATCAGCCGCTCATAGGGATCGCCGTCATAATCCTTCGGAACAAGATCGTGCACACCGAGGAAATGGGTGTTGTAGCGAACATATCGGCTGACGCGAGCCTCGGGGATACCCAGCTCCTCCGCGATTTCGCCGGTATCCTTCCATGCAACATGGTACAGCCTCTGCGCCTGCCGGACGGCAGCCATCTCGTCCTTGCTCAACGCCATACAGCCAAGATTCTGCTCCAGCCAGCGGGTCATGCGCCCCTTCAAATGCGGGTAGAGATAGGTGGTGAGCACGGCGCGGCTCTCGTCATATTCTTTGCTCTGAATCCGTGTCAGAAGCTCCAACGCGCCCTCGCCGCAGAGGTCATCCAGAATCGTTTTCGTATACGCGGAAAACTGGTTTGGATGATGAGAATCCGTTGTCAGGCAGTTGAACGCCTCCGCGGTTTCCTTGGCGATGCCGCGGATCAGACCGATGTTTTTATGGTACAGCTTTTCCAGCGCAACCTCATCGCCGTCATAATACCGACGAACCAGTTCCTCATTAGTCAAGAAGCATCACCTGCCTTTTTCTTCGGCGGACGGCCTCTCGGATTGGCCGTTCTGGTGATCCCGCAGCGCTGGTAGACATTCTCAGACGAAACGCTCTCTTCAAAGGCTTCTACGGAGGTGTCCGCGTCGCGCAGAGCGTCATAGAGCAGATCCCGCACATAGTCCTTGGCTTTTCTTGCGTCCTTCTGTGAGATCGCGTTCCGAGACAGATCCTTCGTGATGCGGGCAAAGGCGGTCACCTTGACTTTGACCTTTGGAATGTCCTTCGCCAGTTCCTTCTGCAACTCCACCGTGCCGAACTGCCGGCAGGTGTAGCCGGGCGCGTGGGGACACGCCCCTTCGCAGTATAGCGCGTGGACACCGCTCTTGAGCAGAAAATACCGTCCGCAGATAATGCAGCGGCGGATGTTGTGCCCACTGTTCAGCGCCAGCATATAATCCGCTTTCATCAGTGCCTGCAAGCTGTCGGTCACATGCTCCTGACAGATAGCGACAGAGCCGTCCGGCAGCGGCCGCGGCACATAGGAAAGCTCGTAGGCATCGTGGGTCGTATAGCAGTCGCCATTGTTGCGGATGGGATTGACGATGAGCTTTTCCGCGATACGATCATCATTGTAAAAACCGTAGAGCGCCTTCGCATACTCCTCCGGACTGTTGTGTTCCAGCTTGGATAAGCCGAACCGGATAAAATTCTGAATGGTCTCGTTGAAGGCGCGGATGTCATGGAGGTACAGTGTATAGCGGTCAAGTCGCTTCTGGTAATCACGCCATGCGCCCCTGGTGGGACCGAAGGCGCGGAGCATCTCATAATAAAAAGCCATCCCATCTTCCAGATCTGCCTCACTCGGATGGAACAGGTCGAGGGGAGCGTCTTCGCCGCGCTGGGAGAATTGGTTTGCCACGCGCTCAAGCTGTCTCTTTTGCGCTTCCGCTGTCGGCGCTTGATCCTCTGTGGGAAATACGCTGAACTGCTCCGTGATCTCCCGTATGGCAGAGAAGAAAGCGTCCTCGTCTTCGTCCAGCAGCAGGCGGAACACCTGATACCGGCGCAGTTTTTGGCAGAGCGCATCCATCTTCTCATTCAGCTTCCACCAAAGCACTATGTCCCGCTTCCGCTCATATTCTTCCGCAAGATCGGTGATCTGTGTCATACGCTTTTTCAGGCGCATGTATTCGTCCGGAGATAGATTCAACAGGTCGACGGTCAGCATACCGGCGGTCAACTGCTGGCCGTTCAGCTCCAAGGTGCTGCCATAGGTGTAGAAAATGACGCTGCCTCCCATGTGTATCCTCCCTTGCAAAAATTGTCCTACCTGATTTTTAATTTGCCCGCTCTTTTTCTCAGCATAGCATGAATTCCTCCACAATACAAGCAGAGGGAAGAAACCACGTGCCGTTCCGTGGTAACTCCCCTCTGCTTTTTTCGCTCTTATCGTTCCGATGGGAGCAATTTTTTTAAGGAGGATTCAAAATTGAAAAAAGAAAACCGATTGCTGACCATCGACGGTGAAACGCTGATGAGTCAGCCGCTCACACCGCTGAACTTTGTGGTGGATACGCTGTTGTCTCAGGGCCTGCACATCCTCGCCGGCTCACCCAAGGTGGGAAAGTCATGGCTGGCGCTGTGGCTGGCCGTCACGGTGGCGAAGGGCGAATCCGTCTGGGGCATGGGCGTGAAGCAGGGCACCACGCTCTACCTCTGCTTGGAGGACTCCACCCTCCGCATCCAGAACCGCCTGTTTGAGATCACGGAGGACGCCCCCGCCAACGTCCACTTCACCACCAACAGTGACACTCTTGGCAAGGGGTTGGAGGAACAGCTCTGCGCGTTCCTTTCTGAACACCCCGACACGGTGCTTGTCATCATCGACACGCTGCAAATGATCCGCGGCGCCGGTTATGACAACACCTACGCAAATGACTATCGCGACCTCTCCGTGCTGAAGCATATTGCGGACACCCACGGCATCGCCATTCTGCTGGTGCATCACCTGCGAAAAGAATTCGCCGACGATGTGTTCAGCCGGATCTCCGGCACAACGGCTATCAGCGGCGCAGTGGATTCCAGCTTCACGCTCATTGAGGACAAGCGCGGCAGCGGCAAAGCGACGCTCTCCTGCATTGGGCGCGACATCGAGTACCGGGAGCTAACGCTGGAACGCAACGCGGAAAACGTGTGGGAGCTGGTGTCGGACAGCCGGACGCAGCCGGAGCTGCTGGGCGGCCGGATCGTCATTCTTCTCTCTGAACTGATGCGTGACCGCGCGGAATTTATCGGCACTCCCACGGAGCTGTCCGCGCAGATCGACCCTGTGGGCAGCGAGGGCATCACGCCGAAAAAGGTATCCCGTCTGATCCTGCAAAGCGTTGCCGCACTAAGCAAAATCGGTATTTCCGCCGTGGTGCGCCGCAGCAACGGAAAGCGGCTTATCGAACTGCGCCGTGCCGAAAGTGACGATGCACAGGGTACCCAAGCTGTTGACCCTATCGACCCTGACGATGTCTCGGGCAGTGAAAATGCCCCGTGTTTCGCCGTGTGAGCCACTGTGTGCGCGGTTCGGGGCTGGGTTGGCGTGTGTACCCGCCGAGGGGATATTCAGCCCGCACAGGGCAAATTCCGAGACGGCGCAAAAACGGCGAATAAGTCGCCGTGACCCGCGGGCGTCCAGCGTTTCAACAGCATGAATCGCGCGCCGAGGGTAGTGATACCCCCCCATGTAGGAACGCCGAAAAATGTAAACCGGAAGTTTTATCACCCCCCCAACAGGGTTCCCGCCGAAACCCAGCGAAGCGGTTTCGGCGGGAAGAGGACGAGCGACAGAGAGAGCGAGTCCTGCCGCTTCTTGCGGCGGGACGAGGGATTCGTCGTCCGCTCGGACGACGGCCAGCATCGCATTTGTCTGGTCTGCGGCGAAGCCGCTGCCCTGCCAAATGCACTGGGCGGGGCATGGCCCCACACCCCCAAGCTGCGGGCAGAAGCCCACACCCACTTTTAGCTACGATTGGAGAAAAACATGAAAAAAGATATCAAATTCAGCACGCGTATGGCATCCGCTGACCGTGAGAAGATCAGGGCGCTGGCGGCGAAGGCCCACATGTCCATGAGCGACTATGTCACCGCCTGCTGTCTCGGCAAGCGGATCGTGGTCATCGACGAGCAAAAGGAACTGCTCCGCCAGCTCAAGGGCATCGGCAGCAACATCAACCGCCTCACCGTCCTCGCCAACATGGGCAAGGTGCAGGTCATCGGTCTGGAAAAAGCTGCCGGTGAGCTGTCCGAGGTCAGCGCCGCGTTGCGGGCTGTCATGGAAGGGCGGTGAGCCGTATGTCCATCGTACATTTTGTGAACTACAAGCGGGGCACACAGTCCCGCGCCGCCATGCGCGGCGTGATGCTCTACGTCATGCAGGAAAAGAAAACCGCATGGGAGGGCGCGCCGCTCGTCAGCGGCGTCAACTGCCAAGTGCAAAGCGTCTACGATGATTTCCTGAACACGAAGCTCCTCCACCACAAGGACGGCGGCGTGATGTTCTACCACATGGTGCAGAGTTTTCCGAAGGGTGCGGCGGTCGATCCCCGGCAGGCTCACGAAGCCGCGCGGCGGCTGGCGGAATACTTTGACGGCTGCGAGGTGCTGGTCTGCACCCATGTCGACCGGGAGCACATCCACTCCCACTGCGTCATCAACTCCGTCAACTTTGAGACCGGCAAAAAGCTGCACATGGCAAAGGAACAACTGCAAGAGTTGATGCGGCGCAATGACATGATCTGTCAGGAGATGGGCCTGCCGGTCTTTGAGCCGACCGCGCAGCAGTCCCGTGGCATGAGCGGCGCGGAGTACCACACGGCGCTGAAGGGCCAAAGCTGGAAGCTGCGGCTCATGAACACCATCGATGCGTGCATGAAATACGCCGCCGACAAGGATGCCTTCGTTTCCCTGATGGCATCCGAGGGCTACGCGGTGTGCTGGGAGAGCAGCCGCAAGTACATCACCTATACCACCCCGGACGGCATGAAATGCCGCGATAACAAACTGCACGAAGAAAAGTATTGCAAGGAGGCCATGGAGCATGAATTCAGAATACGGGCAGAGATTGTCTCTGCAAGAACTCAAGCAGCGCAACACCCAGCAGGCAGTACTTCCGACGCTGACAACACCTCACGAAGCGTGTCCCTCAAAAATAGACTGGGAGCGAATGATGAAATACATGGATGCACTGTGGTACCATGCGGATCGGCAGACGGATCTGTTGGAGAGCGTCAGCAGGCAGATGTCGCAGCTTCCCACGCGAACGCAGCTGGACGATCTGCTGAAAGCGGTGCGGCATCTGGAGCAGATGACCGAACAGGCTGGGAAGCCGAAAGAGAATTCTTTTTCTCTGCACAGAATCAGACTTCCCAGACTGCATCTGCCACATGTCAGTATTCCGGCATTGATCTCTCTGCTGATGGCGGCGGCAGCACTGCTTCTGCTCTGGTGGGGCTTGGGCATCGCTTGGAACAGCTTCGGCCTGCTGAGCCTGTGATTCCTGCGCGGCACCACACCGACAGAAAGGTATTGCAAAAAGAACGGGAAAAGAAAATCGCCCTCGGTCACAAGGCGGATGACCACGAGGACGAGGTGAGCTATGACTGGCAGCAGACCATGTGAGGTCTGCTATTTTTATTGTCCGAATTGGCTTCGGGAGAAAGGAACTCTATGGGTAGAAAGAGAAAAGAATCCAATATTGCAAGCGTCATGTACTCCTATGTGGGTACGGACGATCAGTTTGACGATTTCTTGAAAATGATGATCCACGACTATCTGTCTGTGGATCATCCATATACAAATCAGCCCGCTGATTTTGTTGCTAAAGTAGAAACAGAAGTCGCCTGATTTGTTTTGGTAGCTATTCAAAAAATTGTGTGCTATGGTGTGTCGTGCATGATCGGCACACCATAGCGGAAAGGAACGGTTATGAAAGTCTGGCTCTATTATCGGCTGTCCAGAGATGAGGATGAAGAACTGAATTCTCTGAATAACCAGCGGAAAATCATATATAACTTTGCCGTCAGCAACGGCCACGAGGTGGTGGGCGAATCCTTCGATGACAATGTCAGCGGTATGCACTTCAACCGTGAGGGAATCGACAAAATCTATGAGGTGGTCGAAGCGGGCAAAATCGAAGCAATCATCGTTAAAGACCTGTCCCGCCTGGGCCGTCACCGGACGCAGACCGCACTCTTTATCGACTACCTCCGTGAACATGATGTGCGGGTCCTGTCCGCAACGGAAAATATCGACACTTTCAATGAGAACGATGATCTCATCATCGGCTTCAAGGGGCTGGTCAACGACTTCTATGCCCGCGACGGCAGCCGCCGTGTGCGAACCGGTTACCGGCAAAAGCAAAAGGAAGGTATTGTGACCATCCCACCCTTCGGTTATTTCAAGGATAAGAACACAAAAAAGGTCGTTGTCGTAGAAGAAGCCGCCGAAACGGTCCGGCTGATCTTCTCCGCCTATGTCGGCGGCAGCGGCATGAAAGCCATCGCCCGCACACTGAATGAACAGAGGAGGAAAACGCCGGCGCTTATGCAGGCGGAACTGCTAAATAAGCGCCTGCCCAACACCCAGGATGGCATCCTCAAAAAATATTTGTGGGACGCAACGATGGTGGCGCGAATCTTGAGAGATGAAAGCTACATCGGCACTCTGATCTGCCACAAGAGTGAGCGCAATAAGATCAATAAGACCTTTCGCTTCACAGATACGGAGGAGCAGTTCCGGCATGAAAATTATCTGCCAATAATCGTGACTCGTGAGATATGGGAACAGGCGCAGGCGCTTCTTGCAGAGCGCAAAGAGAAAAATGTCCGTGCGGGCACCAACCGGGGCATCCTCCGGTACGGGGGATTGCTCCGCTGTAAGGATTGTGGCCGAACCTTTATCGGAAAACGAATCAAGCTGAAAAGCGGGGAACGGGTCGCCTATGTCTGCGACACCTACCATCGGTATGGCAAGGAACACTGCTCATCTCACATGGTGGATGAGGAATCGTTGGACAGATTGATCGGCGCGGAGATCCTGCGAACAAAGAAAATGTATGAGGAAAACTGGTCGCGGATGGAATGGCTCATTGAGAGATGGACGCCGAAGGCTTCCACAGCCAGTGCCAAAATAAGTAAACTGCAAGAGCACATTCTCTTGCTGGAGGAAGAAGTGGAGGTGATCCTGATGGAACGCATTCGGGATAAGGCCAACGCAGAACGCTACGACCGCATGATCGCCAAGCGCGAGGAGCAGATCGCAGAGGCCAAAAAGCAAATCGAAGAATTGCAGAATACTTCAGAAATGCTCCGCAGCCGACAGGCTAAGCTGAAGCGGGACATCAGCCTAATCGACGACATCCTGCGAGAGAGTAAAATGTCAGAAGCACATCTGAGGATGCTGGTGGAGAAGATACTCGTTCATGAGGAGGATGGCAAGCTGGATTTGGAAATCTGGCTGAAAGCGCCCTTCCGTGACCATCTGGACGTCTTCGAAAACGGAGCGCAGACAGATTGCATCCCCTCAATGGATTTTGACTATGACCGGCTGGGTGCGGCGATCTACGGCGATTATTATGCGGGGTAGGTGATAACAGGTGCGGGTATGGCTCTATGCGCGGCTTTCTAACGATGATGACCGTGAGATGAACTCCCTGCTGAATCAGCGGGAAATCTGCCAGGCGTTTGCCGAGCAGCACGGGTACATCATCGTAGGACAGTCCTTCGATGACAACATAAGCGGCATGAGTTTTGACCGCCGTGGGCTGGACGAGCTCACGGCGGCTGTGGACGCTGATAAAATTGACGCTGTCATCGTAAAAGACTTATCCCGGCTTGGCCGCCATAGGACCCAGACCGCATTGTTCATCGATTATCTGCGGGAACACCAGGTGCGAGTGATCTCTGCCACGGAGGGCGTTGATACATTCCGCGACGAAGATGACTTGATCATCGGCGTCCGCGGCCTGATGAACGATTACTATGCAAAGGATATTGGCAAAAAGATCCGGGCGGGATACCGCCAGAAGCAGAAAGACGGCATCGTGATCACGCCGTCCTTCGGCTACTGGAAAGACAGAAACACGGGGCAGATCAAGATAGACGCAGAGGCGGCGGTCACGGTGCAGCTCATCTATTCTCTGTACTTGCAGGGGTGTGGGCAGAAAGAGATCGCCCGGCGGCTTAATGCTGCGGGGCGAAAGACACCGGCGCAGCTCCAAGCTGAACGGTGCGGTAGAGAGGTCCGGCATACGCACAAAACCCGTGACGGTCAGTTCCTATGGACATACGCCAGTGTGAAAAACATTCTGGTGGAGGAGGCGTACACCGGCGTGCTGAACAACCATCGCAGAGAATACAACAACGGTAAAGCCAAGCATATAGACAAAACCGACTGGTATCGTCATGAGGGATTCTTTCCTGTGATCATAGAAAAACAGGAATGGGAGCAGGTACAGCGCTTGCTCAAGCGGCAGGCACGGCCCGCAAACGGCAATCAGGCCAAGCACCGTTACGCGGGACTGCTGACCTGCCAGGAATGTGGGAATATGTTCATTCCTATGATTCGCTGCTGGAACGGCAAGAGCCGTGTGGAATATGTGTGCCGTGGGTATCATCGGAATGGAAAAACCTATTGCGCCTCCCACCGTATTCATGAGGAGGTACTGGATGCTGCGGTGCAGGAGTATACCGAAACTGTGCGAGAGCAGTGTGCCGTGGAACTAAAGAAGCTGGCACAGCTGCAAAAAATGTGGGCGTTGAGGAAACCGATCCTCGACGCCCACATTTTGTCGTTACAGGAGAAAATACAGGGACTGGAGCAGGAAATAGATGAGATTGTGATGAAAAAGTTAAGAATATAGGTTAATAGGCTTGCAGATAAACAGCTTTTTTGCTATAATTAATGACAGTAAATGACTACTTTGAGATAGATATGCTTCTGGGGGTGGACGCTTTCTTCTACTTTTATTTTTTTGACGATTTGTATTATATCGAGGATATACAGCAAGCATTTAAAAATATATGTCTGGACAAAATGCTTTCTGATGGGTATTTCGATATGAGTGCATATATATTTGGGCGACTAAAGAAAGAAGATATATATGCGCGCCTTGTGGCAAGCAAATCGAGATACGCGGTTTTGTACCAAGGAAGATTTCCCAACAAAAATACGGCGTCTTCTGTTTGGCGTCAAAAAATGGGGGAAGGATCATACAATGATGATACCTATAGATCCCGGTGCGAGCTTACATATTTAGAATCCAGTGCCATTGTTAACTGGGTCTACAAGACACTGAAAAATTCTGAAGAAAGAAATACATTCACTAAAGAGTTGCTTGGACAGATAAAAGAATTACATGGTATACAAAATGACATCCGTTTTTCAAAAGGTGTAGTATATAATGCAGAAAAGGTTGAGATACATCTTCTCTCTTCTGTTTCAAGTGTAAACAGTTATGTTTCTTCACTAAAGAAAGAAGCAGGAACACTGTTTTTCCGAGGACATGCAAATCCAAACTATATTTTACGTCCGTCAATCATGCGAACCCCGCGCTTATTGCAGAACGAAAGCAAAATATACCACGAACTGATAATTAATTGCCCTGACGACTTTGAAAAATGTCACACTCATCTTGAGAAACTGGTAAAGATGCAGCACTATGGTTTGCCTACACGCTTGCTGGATATCACAAGGAATCCTCTTGTTGCGCTGTATTTTGCATGTGAGAGTAATCCCGAGAGCTATGGGGAACTGGTTTTAATTTCACCCGAGAACCATGAAATCAAATACCCACAAAGTGATACGGTATCCATATTGGCAAGTCTACCTGTTTTTTCATACAAGCAACAACAAGAATTTGGACGACTGGCATCGGATCCAACGGTATCACAACATGATTTCAACAAAAAGGTGGATCGCTTACTTCATGAAGTGAGACTTGAAAAACCTGCTTTTCTGTCTGAAATCAAAAAGGACGATCTGGTGAGTAGCTTCATTGTCTATGCGCTAAAGAATAATGATCGAATCGTTAAGCAAGATGGTGCATTTATCCTATGTGGGTTACCTGACGGCGAAAGATCATTGGAAGAATTTCGATATAGGGAAAACGGGAAAAAAGTAGTTATACTGATTGATGGGAAAAAGAAGTTGCTTGAACAATTGGAGACATTCTCAATCAATCGCGCAGCTCTTTTCCCTGAAATCGAATGTGTTGCCGAGTATCTAAGAAACAAGTACACAAGTTGAACGATAAAATGTGGGCCTTGAGGAAACTAATCCTCGACGCCCACATTTTATCGTTACAGGAGAAGGTGCTGAAACTGGAACAGGAGATTGATTCTATTATGATGGAAAAGATTCTAAACCAACAGACATTTCGTCGCATATATGACCAATCGCAAACGACTTCGTAAGTCTGTGACATGCTATGCTTTGTAAGCATTGAATGTCTTCTGTCGAAAACAATTAAATCTCAACACCCCACGGAATTTCGTCTTTACCTTTACCTTTCGGCTTATCTCTCCATGTTACAAATAAGAACTCATCGAAATTATAAAAATCAGTTTCTTTGTATGGATATTGACGATCATAACTTCCGATATTGGTAATATATCCGGTATAAGTTGATCTTAAATCGTACTGTCTGTATTTCAAGCTAAGATTTAGTTGCTTGTACAAGGAATAATTGAAAGCATCGTCAACTTTCATGTGCTTGATCATATCTGAGTATTCACCGCTATAGTCGACGAACAAAGCTAAGTTGATGGCGCATAAAGCAAACACTTCATCGTCTACTCTGCGCGAATAATAAGCAATTCCGTCGTATCCCATTTTTTTGCAGGCCATCATTAACGATTGTGAGATAATATACTCTGATTTAAATGTCCTGTTTTCCTCTTTAACCACATAAGAAGTTGCTATCGTAAGAAGATATAGTTTCAGCCAACAATGTACTCTTTCCTCTTCAAATTCATTCAAGCATCTAAAATCTCTTAAAGAGATAGCCAAGTTGAAAATCCTCTGGTTTCCCTCTAATAACACTGGCGAAACATTAAAATCTATTTCAGCTGGACATCCTGTTTCAATCCAGCATCCATATGAAGAATTGGCCAAATACATACTGGGATTTCCAGGGATGCTAAATCTATAGTTCCCTGATTTAGACCTCATGGAATTAGGCAAATGAATCATATCTTTTGCTTTAAATGCCTTATTGGGAGGTCCTAATCTGCTTCTGAAGAATTGTAACTCATTGGTTCTATCTCCGGGAAAGGCATCGCTGTTAACAACTGAATTTACAGCAAATGGATTGTTCCCTATATCTTTTACTAATTCAAGAATAATATTGTTGCTTTCTGCAATGTCAGCTTTGTAATACAACTCTAACGATTTTAGTATTCTATCACTAAAACCGATAATAATTCCCATGCTTTCATCATCCGCGCCAGATGCTCTTGCTTGATTCTGTACTATATCATATTTGTTTTTCAAGTCTTCCTTATAATCCGAATCTTTATCTATTTTAAATGGAGCATATAAATCCTTACATATGAATTTATTATTTAACCAGGTCAATCTCATTTTCTGAGCCCTCCTTTTCGATTTGTTATTAAAAAAGCACATTTGTGTCTCCTCATAAGTGGAATTTGCCCTGACGGCATATATGGCAAATCGTCGCTAATACTCACATTAATTGTTTCCGATTGACCCAACTTAGTGTTTTATGCCAGACAACCACATCCTTAAATGCTCATTTCTGCCTGGCTCAAACATATATTCTCATTATATCCAAGTATGTAACAACTTTCAATACAGGAAGTCGCAAGCAATGCTCCGGACTTTTGTTTAACTCTTGTAGATCCATAAAAAATCGAGTGTCCATAACTTAGATCTGTTATAAACACTCGATATGGTGCGGGCGGCGGGACTCGAACCCGCACACCACTGAGGTAACGGAACCTAAATCCGTCGAGTCTGCCAATTCCACCACGCCCGCAAATATGAGCGGCAGAACTACCTGCCGCTATTTTATTCTCCTCTGATTTTTGCACGGCGAGGAACCGAGGCGGAGCATAACGCTTGATCCGCATCTATAAAAACAGGATGGACCTGCTTTTACCAAAGAATGAGCGCGGCGAATGATGGGGCGAAAATCCTTCACTGAGGTGACATCACCTAAATCCATCGAGTCTACCAATTCCACCACGCCCGCATATCCACGCCGTATTGTAGCACACTTCACGTCGGCGTGCAAGGAATGTTTTGCCTTTCCCCTCCACCCCATGTTATACTGTCATCAACAGTACACGAAAGGATGGTGCCCCATGAGCGAAAATGCCCTCGCCTTGGCGCGTCAGCACGCGCCCTGCTACATTTACTCCCGCGAGATCCTTACCGCACAGGCAGAGACTCTCCACAGGACCTTCCCCGGCTTTGATATTCTGTTCTCCGTGAAGGCCAACCCCTTCCCACCGGTAATACGGCACCTTGCGGCGCTGGGCATCGGCGCGGATGCGGCCAGCGCGGGGGAGGTCCGCCTGGCCGCGGAATGCGGGATCGCGCAAGAGGATATCTACTTCTCCGCAGCCGGCAAAAGTGATCGTGCACTGGCCGCCGCGTGGGATAACTGCCATCTGATCGCCGATTCTATCGGCGAGGTGCGGCGAATCGCCGCTATGGCCGCTGCCCGCGGCGAGACAAAGGCCATCGGCCTGCGCGTGAACCCCGCTTTCAGTATGGACGGCGGTACGGGCGGGACATCCAAGTTCGGCATCGACGAGTCCGATCTCCCCGCACTGAAAATCCTGCTGCAAACGCTACCGGCAGCCGTCTGCGGCCTCCATATTCACCTGCGCTCCCAGAACCTCTCCGCGGACACTCTCGCCCGCTACTACAAAAACTGCTTCGCGCTGGCCCTCCGCGTCCGCGATATTCTGGACTGTGCCATCGAGTATATCAACTTCGGCGGCGGAGTAGGCATCGTTTACGACCCGGCGTGCCAACCGCCGCTGAACATGAGCACCTTGAAGCAATGTACGCAGGCCGTGGCAGAGAAAAACGCCCGTACCCTCCGCGCACGGCTGCTGGTGGAGTCCGGGCGGTTTCTGACAGCACAGGCGGGAACGTACTATCTGCCTGTGGTAGACAAAAAGACGTCCCACGGCACCACCTATGTCATCGTAGAAAACTGTCTCAACGGCTTCCAGAAGCCCTCTCTTGCCGCCATGCTGCGTAACGCCGCCGGAGAAGGCCCCCTTGCGCCTCAGGAACCTCTGTTTACCGGTGAGACCGCCTTCCCCATCACCGCCCTGCCTGCGGAGGATACCGGCATCACCGAGACCGTAGACATCGCAGGAAACCTCTGCTGCGCCGCGGACGTGCTGGCTAAGAACTTCACCGGTCCGGCGCTGGCGGTGGGAGATCTTGTGGCCGTGGGGAACACCGGGGCCTACGCCAGAACGCTGTCGCCGCTGCTGTTTTCCTCCCACGACGTCCCTGCGGAATTCTTGATCTGAAAAACAGGGCAGCCCAATGGGCTGCCCTGTTTTCTTATTTCTCCCGTCTGATGGGCCGGATATACTTGAAGTACTGCCCCGGCACAAAATAGAAATACGTCTTGACGCCCTGTTCACTTTTGACCATACCGATCTCTCCCAATCCAAAGATATAGCGATCGAAGGGATGGATGCGGGTGCGGAGCACTACGGGGCGGGGCCGGCGGCGGTAAACCCCGGGGGTAACGCCGTAGAGCGCCTTGAAGGCGCGGGTAAAGGCCTCCTGCCCGGAAAAGCCGTAGTCCAGTGCGATGTCCAGCAAAGGCCGGCCGGTATCGCGCACCTCCTTCAGGGCAAAGGCCAGGCGCCGCTGGTGCAGGTAGGTACGCAGGGGCATACCCGCGATCTCGCGGAATTTATGGGTGGCGTGGTACTCAGAATAGTGCAGACGTGCCGCCAGCGCCCGCAGTGTCAACGCCTGATCGTCCCGGCGCATAATGGCGTCGTCCATCTCATTGACGACGGTCTGGATCAGCTGCTGCCATTCGTACATAGGCTTGCTCCCTTCTCTCGCTGTGAACAGAATACACCCTTTCCGCCCCAAATGTTTGATACGAGTTGCTGTTAAAACAGGGACGGCTCCCGCCGTCCCTGTCCGTTTATTCCACTTCAGCAGCCTCCGCCGGCTCCTCCTGCCCCTGTCTGGGCAGCTGCTCGGGCCACTTGGCCCAGGTCTGGCGGATATAGGGGATCATCTGATCCCGGGGCATATCCAGTGCCGCGGCCAGCTCGCCGTAGAGCTGGTCCTCAGCCCGCTTGAGATAGCGCTCATCCATCTGGCTGACCTTCTTACCATGGCGCAGGGCCCACGCCCGCTTGCGGCAGATACCGTGGATCATGGCGGCCAGCTCGGCGCAGTCACAGCGGAGCACCAGCTGGTGGTAGAAATCCTTGGCAGCACGCATACCGCGCTCGGCGGGCTTCTGCTCCGGCAGGACCGGCAGCGCGGCGATCAGCTCCAGCGCACAGTCACGGCTGATGATGGGACGCATGAGGACAGCGGTGTCCACAGGAGTCATAACGGTGCCGCCGCGGTACAGGGGAGAAAGATGATAGTAGACCTTGTCGCCGCCGTCATAGGCCAGACCGGATGGCCCTATGGACTCCACCCGGCAGACGCCCTCGCCGCCGTATACCACCAGATCACCCGCTGCAAACATCACACACGCTCCTTATCCGCAACATACATACACATATATACACAAAAAGGCACATGGCACACGACCATGCGTTCCCCTTTTGCTCACCATTACCTGACATCAGTATAACATATTCTGACGAAAAATGTAAGCACAAATTTTACCGTGACTGTCGATTTTCCCGGAAAGTTGTGATACAATGCAGAAAAACTTTTGCGAGGTGCAGCCATGAAAAAAACTGTCATCCATCCCTCCGCCTTTGTGGCGGACAACGCCACCGTCCGGGGCAGCGTGACCCTGGGCGCCAACAGCAGCGTGTTCTTCGGCGCGGTGCTGCGGGGCGACCGGGCGCCGATCACCATCGGTGCGGGAACAAATATCCAGGACAACTGTGTGGTGCACGTGGACTACGACCATCCGGTGACGGTGGGCGAAAACGTAACGGTGGGCCACGGGGCCATTCTTCATGGGTGCACCGTGGGTGACAACACCCTCATCGGCATGGGCGCCATCGTGCTGAACGGCGCGAAGGTCGGCAGCAACTGCCTGATCGGCGCGGGGGCGCTGGTACCGCAGAACGTGGAGATACCGGACGGGTCTTTGGCCTTCGGCTCCCCCGCCAAGATCAAAGGCCAGCTGGACGAGGCCGCCATTGCCGAGCTGCAACAGGCGGCGCTGGACTACCAAAAGGAGGCCATTGCATACAAGACCGAGCAGGAACAATAAAAATATGCGCTCCGACCAAGAGCCGGTGCGCATGGCTGAAAAGCGGCCCCCGGCTGTGCCGGGGGCCGCTGACCGTTTAGACGACGGCGAAGAACTTGATGATAAACAGCAGGGAAATAATGTAGGTCAGGACAGACACATCCTTGGCACGGCCGGAGAACACCTTGATCACGGTGTAGGAGATCATGGCAATACCGATGCCGTGGCCGATGGAGCCGGAGATGGGCATGGCCAGCAGCATCAGGAACACGGGCACTACCTGGTCCAGATCGTCGAAATCCACGTTCTTCAGGCCCTGGAGCATCAGGATGCCCACGTAGATCAGGGCGGAGGAGGTAGCGGCAGCGGGAATGACAGCCGCCACGGGCGCGATGAACATACAGGCCAGGAACATGAACGCGGCGGTCAGGCTGGTCAGGCCGGTGCGGCCGCCGGCCTCCACGCCGGAGGCGGACTCCACGAAGGTGGTAACGGTGGAGGTGCCGCAGCAGGCGCCGGCCACGGTGCCCACGGCATCGGACAGCAGGGCCTCCTTCATGTTGGGCATATTGCCGTCCTTGTCGGTCATGCCGGCGCGGGAGGCCGTTCCCACCAATGTACCGATGGTGTCGAACATATCGATCATGCAGAAGGTGATGATCAGGCTGATCGCCGTGAACCAGCCGATATTAAAGAAGTCGGTGAAGTCAAATTTGAACAGCGTGGTCTCCACCATGTCGTGGAAAGGTGGCAGGAAGGACGCACCCTCCAGAGAGGCAAAGGGATTGGTACCCAGAAAGATGAAGCAGCCGGCCCAGTAGATCACGGAAGCTACCAGCATACCCACCAGCACGGCGGCCTTGACGCCCTTCTTGGCCAGCAGGATGATGACAAACAGGCCGATGAACATGGTGATAACAGTCAGGACCATCTGGCTGTACTCGGCACCCATGTGATCCTTGATCACGCTGGGGGTCATGGCGCCGAAGAAGTCACGCATGACATAGAAGGGTGAGGTATAACCGTTACCCTCGGCGTAGATTCCCACGTTGGAGCCCAGGCCGATGTTCATCAGCATAAGGCCGATGGCGGGACCGATACCCAGACGGACGCCCAGAGGAATGGCATGAACGATCTTGTCGCGGATATTGAATACGCTCAGCAGCAGGAAAACGATACCCTCCACCAGAATGATGCACAGCACCGCCTGGAAGGCGCTGGTGTAGTCAGTGTTCAGCATGGCGGCCACATTGCCGGCGATGACGGCGAAGAAGCTGTTAAGGCCCATACCGGGCGCCATGACAAAGGGCTTGTTGGCCAGGAAGGCCATGACCACGGTACCGATGGCGCTGGCGATGCAGGTGGCCAGAAAGACACCATTCCACAGCGGAGTGCCCACGGCAAAGTTGGTCAGCAGGTTGGGATTTAGGGCGATGATGTAGGCCATCGTCATGAACGTGGTGAGACCGGCCAGGATCTCCGTCTTGACGGAGGTGCCGTTCTCTTTCAGATGAAAGATACGCTCCATGTGATTTTCTCCTTTACAAAATGCTGCGCGTCCTCCGCGCAAGTATCATCTTAACGCTTTTTAACAGGAAAAACAAGACTTTTTGTCAGGCCTGCTGAATTTTTTTCAGATGCCAGTCAAAAAAGTGCCCCCGGCGTAGCCGGGGGCAAGGAGGCGCCCGCCTCCTTCTGTTCTCAGGGGACCGTGTCAGCCGGGGTATAACTGACATGATTCTGATGGGATAGCCGCATGGGGTACCGACCGGGGCAGGTCAGCTTTCCGTCCGCATCCGGGGGCGCATGACAGGGGCGCTTTTTTCAGAGAAGCTTATTGGGCCGCGCGATCGGCCTGAATGAGCCGCTTCAGGGCCTCCACGCCCACCTGAACGGCGGAGGTGGTGTCCTCGCTCATATCCCTGTCTCTTATACACATCTCCGAGCCCACGAGACTAGGCATGATCTC
>ENA-UBIY01000138-UBIY01000138.1-human-gut-metagenome-genome-assembly--contig:-NODE-138-length-25362-cov-5.326708_pt1 | contig 25362 bp, 19 predicted proteins | sample MGYA00244945_ERZ654882 | MGnify/ENA primary metagenome ERZ654882 (study PRJEB26926, sample SAMN06164824) | human gut metagenome | biome: ENVO:00009003; feature: ENVO:2100002; material: ENVO:00002003...
TCTACACCCTAGAGTTCGTCGGCAGCGTCAGATGTGTATAAGAGACAGCACTGGAGCTCACTTACAGTTCCGACTTCAATGACATAATCAAATTAACTAAAAATTTCAAAATGGTAGACCCTAAAAAGGGGGCAGGCAATAAAGAATTTATTTCCACTGAATTGAGTGGCATGGGCATTATAATAAAAACAAGAAGAAGCAGTAAGGCTGAATTGTATAAAAATAGCAATAAGTACAAATTAGTACTTAGGATAAATCCTAATAAATTTTATAAGCCGTATATAAAAACCGAACATATAAGCAATATTATAGAATTTTGTGATATGGTCGAGCGGTTGGATATGCAGATACAGTATTGTTTTAGCGGCTTGACGATAGATGATTTTGAGATCACAAGGGTCGATCTGACGAAGGATATTCACGGTATCCCTGAGGACAAAATCACTCAGTACATACGCATTATGCGTCAGCTTTATTTGACGCTTGGTTTTCATCACAACAAGAAGCTTGAGGAGAATACTGAGGGTTTTGATCCTGACAGTTCATTCAATGCGGTCAATGACTCTAAAAAGGTTGAATTTGTTGTATATAACAAGGGTCACGAAGTTCGCAGTAAAAAGAACAGCAGTGATGAACAGAAGGAACATTACAAAGACACTATGCGTGTTGAAGTGAGGTGCAGGAAAAAGTTTGCGGACAAGCTTTCTGAGAAAGTATACACGGCTCAAAAGCTGGTGGAAATTTACCGCAAGAGGATGGAGGTCATAAGAGAAGTTTTCGATGATGTTTTTGTGCTTAACAAAGACAGTTGTTTTATATCGCCTTACTGGCAGAAAAAACAGATCAAAAAGTACGTTTCGGGCAAGACAAAGCTTGGTGAAAAGATGAATGATTTTTCAAAGCAGCTTGCACACGCTTCACGACCTAATATGGAGAGCGTAATCGAGAACAGCGAAAAATGTCAGCGGTCAGTTTCAAAGCTGCTCAGCAAATTTGAGGATATGGGCGTTTCATCAGTTCCAACAAGCGACAAGGAGACTCCGTTTTTACAGTCGCTGAACACTATTTTCGGGTTTTCTCCGCCGAGTGAGGAGGAAAAGGCGTTGTATGAATATATACGCAGGAAGTCCAGGGGGAAGGAGGTGTTTTGGTATGGGGGAGATGATAGAGGGTGATTTGTTGGGATCAAAAGAAGAACTATTTGAAATAGGCGATGAATCTCAAATAGTTCTTCTATGGTTGTTATTTCCAATATCTATCAAGTGCTTCTGAACAGTATGTCAGCAGATCAGACATATCATTATCGTTAAAGTGCTTCATTATGCTCTTGTCGATCTGCAATATGCCGAGATATTTTGAATGGTGCATATAGCCCATATCTTCAAACCTCTTGAATGGATTACTTAGTATCAGCTTCTCTACATCTTTCAGAGTATAGCTGCCCTCAGTAAAAATACATTTTTTCTTCTCAGCGGGCAATCCTTGTTCTTTACGATCTTTATAATACTCTGAAAAAGCATATGCAACATCGTTAAGCTCTGCTTCACCCTTTTCGTTCATAGTCGAGATAAGTGAAATTAGGAATACAGGCTTGTATGAATAGCTCATGGTCATTTTTTTGCAGAAATCCATAAATAATCGCTTTCGATTAGAGGGGGTTATTTCAGTCCAGCCAAATTCCTTGCAGAATTCTTTTACGCGTTCACGCTCAAAATAGTAAAGTGTTTTATTTTCACTTATGGGAACTTCCAGATCAGCTTTTATTTTGCCCTCCCTGATATATTTGCCGATCGTTTCGCCCTGTGCTGAAACGTGACGGGTAAGCTCAAGCTGAGAATACATCTTGTCTGCTTTCTCCTGCCAATTGAACAGATCAATGATCTCATAGTCGGTAGCGTGGATAGGATAATCAATAAGAACCGTAGGCTTATCACCATGTTTGAACATATCCTTATCCCAAGACATACCGTGTTTAGTTCCAAGAACCATTCCGCCGGGAACGTATTCGCTGATATTAAGTATTCTGTGAAGTGAGTATGGGCAATTGAACATATTGGCGTTATCTACAAAATCAAAGACCATAAGAAAATCTTTGCCTTCGTGGATACGCATACCTCTTCCGAGCTGCTGCATATATATTGTTTTTGACATTGTAGGTCTTGCCATAAACAAAACTTCGGTTATGGGGCTGTCCCAACCCTCGTTAAGCAGGTCACAGGCACAAAGAACTTTTATCTTTTTATTCTCATAGTCTTTAAGTATTTGCTTGCGTTTGCTGTTTTCTGTTTTTCCTGAAACACTTTCAGCCTTAACGCCATTGTTTCTCAGTAATTCAGCTATTTTATCAGCATGATCGACAGAAGTGCAGAAAATTACTGTCGATTTATCTTTTACATATTCAAGATAAGTATCAACTATCAGTTTGTTTCGTTCAGGAACAACGACTGTTGTTTCAAGATCCATCGAATTATATTTAAATCCGTTTATACGCACATCAGTCAAATTTATATTCGTTTTTACCCTGATACAGCGTACAGGCACAAGAACTCCGCTTTCAACGGCATCTTTTATATCAAGTTTATGGGCCACATTCTGAAACACTTCAAGCAGATCTTCGCCGTCCGCACGCTCGGGGGTAGCTGTTAGCCCGAGAGTAAATGAAGGCCTGAAATAGCTGAGAATAGTAGCGTAGCTTTTTGCAGAAGCATGGTGGCACTCATCTATTATCATGTAATCAAAGTCATCGGGACGGAAAAGATCAAGATTTCTGATAATACTTTGGATACTGCCGCACACTACCTGTGTATCTGTTTCGTGATAGTTTTCATAAAATCTTCCTACAGAAACTTCCGGCCATAGCTTCTCGAAATTTTTAACACCCTGTTCAACAAGTTCTTTTGTGTGAGCAAGAAACAAAACTCTTTTTCCAATAGATCTTGCGTCCAGCACGCCAATAGCTGATTTTCCTGAGCCTGTTGCACCCTGCACAAGAGCAATTGTTTTTCCCTCTTCGCACATTTTATTAAGACTTGCCAAAGCCTCTTCTTGGTGCTCTCTGAGTTTAAAGACTTTCCCTTTCTGTGAGGGCATATCATCGTCTATATATGTAAGCGTAGGAGTATAGCCTAAAAAGGTGACCAGCTCATCTTTTACTCGTTCGGGTGTTTTATCAAGCTGTGAATCAGTCCAACGGAACACTTTCCAGCCATTATGAACCATGCTGTTTTGTTTCAGCAGATCATCAATGTACTTGTCTTTTGAAACCTTAGTCGGGTTGTGCCATGTTTCACCGTCTATTTCAAAAGCGATCTTATCCGCTTCGGTTTTTATTGCAAAATCAATAGTTCGATGTTTACCGTAAATATCTACAAAGGGGTACTGAAGATAGACATACTGCCCTTTTTCAGCACCAAAAACATCGCAAAAAAGCTGAACAAATTTTTCTTCAGCACTACTGTTCCCTGCATTATTTGAGAGCCTAGTCAGCATCTTCGATCACTTCCTTTAAAAGCAAACGTTTTTCAAAGCCTCCGCGATTTGCGGCTTTTTCTTTTCTCACGTTATCAAGTTCCTCAGCAGAATAACCTCTTGCAACAGCAACGGCTTGCATTACTTCGAGAAGATCTGCCAGTTCCTCTATTGACTTGTCAGACTGATATTCTGCAAGCTCTTCATTAAGTTTGCGGTCAAGATACTGTATGTAGGTTTCTTTATCCATTACCTCAACAACACATTTCTTACCCGACTTTTCGATTATTTCAGGGATCTTGTCACGTACAAGTTTGTCATACTTTATTGTTTTCATTACAGCCTCCCGGCTTTTGGTTTTATCGCTCATTTCGCTATTAAGCCTTTCACAACTTAAAATAAATATCAGGCAGAATTACTGCCGTTTCGGTTTCGTCCTCTTTGCCTTTCCAAGCGCATATAAAACGTATTTTTGCGTCATAAAGTTTGTATCCGTCTGCAATTAATTTTTTGACCTTTTCATAACAAGCTGAAGAGAACTGCAAAACAGGCAACAGTCTCTCTTTATATCGAATATACAATCTGTTGTTTTGTGCGTACAGGTGCGTGCCGCTTCGCAGTTTCAGTATCAGCAGCTTTTTATCCTTGAAAAAGTCAAGATATACATCTCGGTGAGATAACTGCATTATCAGTTCGGTAGGCTTAGAGTATGAGTGCAGGTCGATCTCGTCTGTGGACGCTGCGTCTGTAAATTTATCAAAGACATCACCCGTGTAGTGCATGTGCAGAAGTGATTTCGCCCTTGTTATCCCAACATATAGTTTTCTTTTTGATTCGTCGGTATCAATGTCAGGATCATTCAGCATCATAAAAACATTGTCAAACTCTCTGCCTTTTGACTTGTGCATAGTTGACACAGTGACCACACCCTGCTTGCTCTGATAAAAGTCCTCTATTTTTGATTCGTGCAGGAACATATCAAAGTCAGTGCTATATTTTCTTGCATTGGTTTCTGCAAAAGCGGTGAGAATATCAAGTATCAACGGCAGACATTCGCTATTGCAGTATTGCTGTTTCAGCTTTTCAATGGCATTTTCCCATTGGGTATCGCTTATAACGGGCGTGACCTCCTCACCCTCTACTTGAAGCTTCTTCAAAAAGTAACGTATCTCCGCAATGTCATACATATCAAAACCGTCGATAGATTGGATAAGCTTTGCAGGAATATTCCGTTGTTTGAGAATGCCCATTACGATCAGAGCTTCTCTGTTTGTGTTTGTAAGGACGCAGGTAGTTCCTGCCGCATTTTCAGCCTCTATATCGTCCACCACGGCAGTTTCTATGTATTTTCCACTGTGCTTTATAAGCTTTGTTTCACCGCTGAACTGCGAAACAGCTACAATATCCTCATCCTTCATTCTGTCAGATATTTCTTTTACGAATCTATTGGCGAAAGAAACTACGCTCTGACAGCTTCTGTAATTATCAACAAGAGAGTATTGGTTAGCATTGTGCTCAGTGATGAGCTTTTTTAGAAATACCGAATCAGAGCCTCTGAACTGATATATGTTTTGGTCATCATCACCCACGGCAATAACACGCATATCATCATTACGCTCCATAAGTGCTTCCACAAGCTGATATTCATATTTATCCATATCCTGTGCTTCGTCGATAACAAGCACTGTTTTGGTTATTCGGCCAAGGTCTACATCACCACTTTTTATAAGCTCGCCTGCATCCTTGACAATATTTTCTGAATCTTCGATATTTCCGATTTTACCAAGCAGGTCAAAGCAATATGAATGGAAAGTCTTTATTTCCACAAAGCTTGCCGCATTACCGATGAGTTTTTTTAGACGCTGTTTAAACTCGATAGCTGCCGCTCTTGAAAAAGTCAGCATAAGAAGTTGTTCATGCTTTACGTCCTCCAATAGCAGCAAAGCCGCCAGCTTATGCACCAGCACTCTTGTTTTACCGCTTCCGGGGCCTGCTGAAACAACAATGTGTTGAGATGTATTGTCACGAATTATCTCAAGCTGTCTTTCAGAAAGTGTGTCAAAAAGCTGACTGTATTTTGCAGGCGTGATATTTCTTACTATCTGAGCGGCGTGCTCCCCCGAAAAATACTGCGACAAGAATTTCTTATAATCCATTTGGAAATAGTCATTGACAAAACGCAGAGCTTCATCATAGTTTCGCACCATCATATTTGCGTATTCGCCAACAATATGTATCTGCTGTATTTTCTGCTGATAAAATTCATTCAACTGTTTGTAGTCCTCAAGCTTGTACCTGATCTTATTATCGAGAACAAGCCTTTTTATCCTCATTCCGCTGTACAGAACAAGAAATCCGCCCTCAAGCTTGATAGCATTTATTTTTGACAGAAACAGCAACGCTTCCTCGATGTCCTCCTCCGAAACGTCAGCGTCATATGCGTTCATAAGCTCAAGGATAGAAAACCCTACCAAGACTTCTTCTTTTTCGCCTGATACAAAGTCGCTGTTTTCAAATAGGTAATGAATGATAAACTCAGCAATGCGATAACTTTTTTCACGTTTTTCGGCAAGGGCCTTGAAATTAAGCTTTGGAACTATAAGCACTTTATTTGTGGCGGCGTCCTGCTCTTTCTGAACGTAGCTTCGTATTGTCCAATAATAAAACAACGTTTTGATCGAATTGACAGAGCTTGACTTTATTCCGTTTGCAAGTGCCGCTTCGTTAAGTTCTTTGTAATTCATACAAAGTTTGTCTGCATCAATGTAGTTAAGCAAGAACTTTTCAAGTGTCTGAAATTTGCGCAGCACAAGAAGCGATTTGTTCTCAGTATCTGTTTTGAAAATATACGCTGTGAGGTCTTTGGTATCGGCAAGAAGTTTATCTTCTCTCATCATTTGGATTGAGTGGATAATATCTGATTTCTGTAAGCCTAAACGGTCTGCGAGATAATCGACTCTCGACTCAGCGTCATCATTGCCTGCTCTGGAAATGCTCTTGCTTGATATTAGCGAGCTGATTATTCGTTTGGCTGTAACACGTTCCTGCTCGTCAGTAAAACGCAAAGACGACTCTATCTGCCTAGACGCTTCTATCATATTCTTTACAAGTATGCTGGTCGCATATACTCTGGGAACATTTTTACCTCTTTGAAGATAACCTGCATTTTCAAGAGCCTGTATCGCCGTTTTCACTCTCGTTTCTATGTCGGCAACGCTGTCGTCCCAGCCGGCTTGCCTTGCTACTTCAAGCGGCGAACAGCATACCTCAGGACGTGTTTTGGTCAGGTCTTTTACAGCTTTCCAGACTTGCTGTATCTCGCTTATGCTTAATTTTGTCTGATTGAGCAGCATAAAATGCTTATCAAGGTCGCTGTCATTGAACAATACGTAACATTCTGCCTGAAGGGACGGGTCACGCCCTGCACGGCCGGCCTCCTGCACATAGTTCTCCAAAGAATCTGAAATATCATAATGCACAACGAGCTTGACGTTGGCTTTGTCAACGCCCATGCCAAAAGCCGATGTAGCAACGATGATCTGTATCTCATCATTAATGAAAGCTTCCTGATTTTCCTGCTTTTCACTGCTCTCCATTTTTCCGTTGAAAGCTCGGGCTTTAAATCCGTCGCTCGTAAGCTTTTCGGCAAGCATTCTTGTACGTTTAGTCCTCGATACATATACTATGGTGGGACAATTTTTTTGCTCGATAAGTGAGCGCAGAGCATCATATTTCTCAGCGTCGGTTTCTTTATACAAAACTTCATAGCGGAGGTTCGTTCTTGACGCACTTGTTGCAAACAGTTCAAGCTCAATGTCAAGCTTATTCTTGAAATATTCTTTGATGTCGCTTATAACTTTCTGCTTTGCCGTTGCAGTAAAGCAAGACACAGGTATCTTGCAGCCGTCGCCTTTTTTCTCCTGCAACTCTCTTATAAAATCACCGATATACAAATAGTCAACACGGAAATCCTGTCCCCATGCAGAAAAGCAATGGGCTTCATCAATAACAAATCTTGCAATATGGCGTGACAAAAACAGCCTCTCTATCGTAACAGAACGAAGCGACTCAGGAGAAATATACAGAATAGAAGCCAGCCCTGATTCAACGCGGTCGATAGCCTCAGCTCTTTCAATAGGGCTCAGCAGACCGTTTATGGTAACAGCGTCAGCGATACCTCTATTTTCAAGGTTATCCACCTGATCTTTCATTAAGGACTGCAAAGGCGAAATGACAACAGTCAGCGCCCTTTCGGTCTCGCCTGCCATAAGTGCGGGGATCTGGAATGTAAGTGATTTACCGCCGCCCGTTGGGAAGATAGCCAGCAGAGATCTATGCTCAGCGGCGGCATTCACTGCATTTTCCTGCAACGGCTCACCATTATATGTACGAAAATCAGGGTATCCAAAGTATTTGCTGAGATATTTTTTAGGATCAAGTTCAGACTTGCAGTAGCCGCATTTGCCACATGACGTATTTCTTAATGCCTTTAATACTTCGTCTACCTTTGGATAATTCATTATCACCCACCTTGGTATAAGCGAATATTTTTCAGTCGCAGATATCATAGCAAGTGAGTAGGCAAGCTCAACCGGTGAATAGGTTATAAAATTTGATAATGGTGCGTTTTCGCATATTCTGCCTGAGAAATACACTAATATAGCGGCTTCAAGGTCATCATCGGCTGAATAGTCAAGATATGAGAAAAAGCCTGAAAAATATGGGCTGTCTTTCAAAAGCATATAGTATATCTGTTTCAGTTCATTATCAAGGCTCTGAAAAGCATTTATCTCATCATAAAACAGGCTCATTGCTTTCAGCGAGTCGTTCAGCGGATTGTTAAGTTCGTCGGTGCACAGCTTATCGTCCTTCAAAAGCTTATGATAAGGTCTGTTCGGGAACATCAAAGGTGAAAGATAGAGAGTGTCGATATACTCAACATTCTCGGGAGCTGCTATGTATTTTGAATCGTGGTCAATAATATTGTGTCCGCAAAGATACGTTGCGTTTGAAATGAACGAATGAAACTCGCTGAAAGAACCCGTATGCAATTTTTCTCCGCTTTCGCTAACTGCTCCGAAATCGTAAGCTTTGTTATCGGCTTCGCTGACTTCTGTATCGACGAATATTATTGGTTTCATTCATTCACCCCATTATATTATTTTTGTACTAATAAGTTAATCAATATGTATATTATACCATGAAAATAGAGGGTTTTCAATACTTTTTGTGGAAAATGCGTGGATCAATATGATTTGTATTATAGAAGCAGGCTGTTGCGTACACCACAACAGCCTGCTCTTTCACCTCTTCCTCAAAAACTCAATAACACTAAACTTGTAAATCCTCCACCTGCTGCCTATCTTGAAACCCTCTATCTCCCCTGTTTTAAGATAACGAAGCATAGAGTTTTTGCCTATCTTTAAAAGCTGCTGACATTCTTTAGCGGTAAGGATGTCGGGTATATCGTCAAACATAATTTATCATTCCTTTCAAAAAATATCGGCTTATCTTAATGTTCAGCGGTTTAGTACGGCACTTTTCGGAAACTTGATCTTTACAAATATACATCATCTTCATGAAGTAACGCAAATGCGGAAAGGAGGGCGTTACGATGAACAAAGCTAAAGTTATACTCGTGCTTGTGGGCAGCGTGCTGGTGGAGATAGCGCAGGAGATCATCACCTACATCGCAGAAAAGGACGAGTGAACACCATAGGCAGGCTTTCGGGTCTGCCTTTAATTTTTGTATTTGTAAAGGAGTTTTAAAATGAGCGAACTTACCCATTGCAGCATTTGCGGCTGCGCTTTAGAGGACGAGGCGGAATGCTATGAAGTCGAAAACGAGATACTTTGTCAGGATTGCTACGATAACGAAACTGTGGTATGCGACCATTGCGGCGAACGCTGTATCGAACGAAATACCGTGAGCGATGAAAACACTATCCTCTGCACAGATTGCTATGATAATCATTATTACCGCTGTTCAAACTGCGAAACTATCGTGCATTCAGACGATACTTACTGGCGCGGCGATAACGCCTATTGCCGTGAATGTTATGACGATTGCTGTGACAGCGGCGACTACATCAATGATTATTACTACAAGCCTAAGCCCGTGTTTTACAAGCTGCCGAAAGAAGACAACGTGCGTTTTTACGGCGTTGAACTAGAGATAGACGGTGCAGGAAGATATGATGATAATGCGGAGAAGATATATGATACAGCTAATGTTCAGAATGAAGTGCTTTACATAAAGTCAGACGGCTCGCTGGACGAGGGAATGGAACTTGTCAGCCACCCTTGTTCAATAGATTTTCATCGAAAGAAATTCCCGTGGGACGAGATAGTAAAAAAAGCCATTGCCCTTGGCTACCGTTCGCATAATACGTCTACCTGCGGACTTCACGTCCATATTGGCCGAAAACAGCTTGGATATTCCTACGAGGAACAGGAAGAAGTCATAAGCCGAATAATGTTCTTTTTCGAGAGCCATTGGAACGAGCTTTTCAAGTTCTCACGGCGTACTGCATACAGCGTTGACCGCTGGGCGGCAAGACACGGTTACAATGACAAGCCGAAAGAGATACTTGAAAAGGCAAAGAAAAGCACTAAGGGCAGATATGCCTGTGTGAACATAACAAATGCTGATACTGTGGAGATAAGGCTGTTCAGGGGCACTCTAAAATTCAACAGCTTTATGGCGACGCTTGAACTTGTAGACAGCATATGCCAAAACGCAGTATGCCTTAATGATGATGATATGAACAAGCAATCCTGGGCGGATTTTGTGCTGGGCATAAAGCCTGAATATACAGAGCTTATCAGGTATCTGAAAGAGAAAAGGCTCTATGTTAACGAGCCTGTCAGTGAGGAGGATTAACTATGTGTGCGATATTTGGATTTGTGAATTACAGACGTTCGCTCAGCAGGAGCGAGATGAAAGAACTTATCAACAGATTATCCGTCGAGTCAGAGGTAAGGGGCAAGGACGCAACGGGCATAGCGTATGTGAAACACGGCGAACTTAAAGTTTTCAAGAGAGCAAAGCCTGCTCACAAGGTAAGGCTTTATGTGCCTGAGGACACAGTTATCTTCACAGGTCATACGAGAATGACTACGCAAGGCGACGCTAGGTACATTTACAATAACCACCCGTTCACAGGCAAAACTGCGGACGGGTCTTTTGCTTTATGTCACAACGGTGTGCTTTACAACGACAGCCAGCTTGCAAAGTCTGAACATCTGCCGAAAAGCAAGATAGAAACTGACAGCTACGTTGCCGCACAGCTTATCGAGAAATACGGCAGACTTAATTTCACGACCATAGCGAAGATGTCAGAGGCGGTAGAGGGTTCGTTCGTATTCACGATACTGAGCGACAAGAACAAGCTTTTCATAGCAAAGGGCGACAATCCGCTCTGCCTTATCCATTACAAGCAGTTAGGGCTGTATGTGTACACGTCTACTGAGGACATTATGAAGAACGTGCTGAAAGGCAGTTTCCTTGAAAAGCTGCCGTTTGAAGTGATAAAAATCACAGAGGGCGAGATCATAAGTATTGACAAGCGTGGGCGTTTTGAGAAAAGCAGCTTTGTACCGAACGAATTTTGCTATGGTTGGAACTATTACGGATACAGAAAGCCCGCTTACGATGAGAACGAACTTTTCGATATATGCGGTATGTTCGGGGTATCGCAGGAGGATCTTATGCTGCTTTACGATATGGGCTACACGGACGAAGAGATAGAGGGTATGCTTTGCGACAGGAGTATGTTGAGGGAGTGTATCGAGGAGGCTAGGGTGCTGGTGGGGGAATATTATTAGGAGGTATTTTATGGCATACACATTTAGCGGAAGCAGATACGTCACAAGCGGCGTGGCAGAAAACTTCCCTATTGAATTGCAAGTGGCGTTATTTTCAGCCGTAGAGCAAATGCGAGAAAAGGTCAGCGGACAGCTTGATTATCTGCAAGTTTTCGAGATAGTGACAGGGGTCAAAGGGCAGAAAAAATTCCTGCACATTTATCATATGCAGGAATGCCCTGAGGCTAAGCTTGAATATTTCATACCGACCGACGTGGAGGTAAACGGCAGGGCGTATATGATCGACGATGTGGATCATATTACGCTGCTGTTGGCGGAGGAGTATTGAGTTGAAAAGGAATCACAGCTTTAGAGAGGCTGTGATTTTTTTTGCCCTGAACTCACCTCTCCTGTACCTATTTACCTTATAATCATGCTTCAAAGTGTCGGTCTTGTCTATGCGGCAGACGTACAAATTTACCTTTTCCCCTCTCACCGCCTATTCCCATTAGCCAGATCATTAATAATATCAGCAATGTTCTCCAGCTGCCTTTTGTTGAGCTTTTTCAGGTCAGAGATAAGCTTACTCAGCTCTTTTGGCTGCTCGGCGTCGGCGTCGAAAAACTCCTGCGGCGTAATGCCCAGATACTCGCAGATATAAAAGAAAGAGGTCATAGAGGGCAGGGCTTTTCCTGTTTCGATATTGTTTATATACCCTGCGTTCTGTCCAATAGATAAGCTCATATCCCTTGCGGAAACACCTTTCTGTGTGCGAAGTTTTGAGATCCTCAAAGCAAAATTATTGTCATACATGAATTTGTTCTCGTACATTATTTGCACCCCCATATATAATATTTTATCCTATATCATTATGCATTATGTCGGAATTTTTCCTATAAAGGGGTTGAAATATGTGAAATAATATGATATAATGATGTAAAGTATTTGAAATAATGCGATATTTGTATAAAAAGCGGATTGTGCCATATTTTTTGTTAAAATAAAAAAATATCTTACGAAAACGTTATACTAAGCAGCCAGCTTAACAAAAGTGAAAAAGAATGTGTTATAATTAACATACAAAAACGTATTATTATGTCAGTTATAGCTGATAATTGACAAATCAATAAGGAAAAGGAGTTTTTGACATGAACGAAAACATCAACAAGAAATTTGACGTAAAAAACTTTGACTATGATAAGTGCTATGAAGAAGTAAAGGAAAATGCTTCAAAAAATATCAATATCATAGTGTGCGGAGCTACCGGCGTTGGCAAAAGCAGCCTTATAAACGACTTCTTCGAGTTTGATAAGGATAGCGCCGCGCCTGTCGGAAGCAGCGGAAAGCCGCAGACAAGGGGCATACACGAGTATCGTTCAAAGAGCATTACCTTGTTCGACACTGAGGGCTACGAGGTAGAAAGCTCGTCTACGCCGGAAAACAGCGCTTTTTACAAAAATATAATCGACCTTATCGACGAACGCAAAAATAATTATCCTGCGGATCTGGGTATGCACATCCACGAGGTTTGGTACTGCATAAATAACCGCTTCATGGATCTCGATGAAAGGCTGATAAAAGACATACAGGCGAGAAATATCCCCGTGTGCGTTATTATTACAAAGGTGGATAATCTTGACGAGAACGAAGTCGCTCAGATAAAGGACGCTGTCGGCGATGCCGGAAAACGCAATAGGATAAACGGCGTTGAGGTGTTTACCTATTCTACTAACAGCGATCTTGGCGACGAGTATGTGCAGAAATCTGAGATAAACAGCTGGGCACATCATAATCTTGACGATTACCTCAGAGAAAGCTTTATCCCGTCGCTCAAAAAAGCGCAGGGTCAAATGGCAGAAATGATGATAAAGCACAAGATACCGAAATACGCGGCTTTAGCCGCAGGTATTGTTACGGCTACATCGTTTGTACCCGTGCCACTTTCCGATTCGGTACCGCTTATGGGCATACAGGTAAAAATGGCGGCAGATATTCTGAGCTGTTACGGAATAGATAACGATCTAAAGAGCATTGTGAAAAATGTGACGGGAGCTGGTGTAGTTTCTTATATAGGAAAAACGCTGGCTTCTCAGCTGCTTTCGGTGATCCCATTTGTCGGCGGCGCGGCGAAAGCTACGGTAAATGTTTCAGTGGCAACTACTGTTACGGCTACCCTAGGCGTTGCGATAACGAAGATCTGCGAGGAATACACTAAAGCCTGCATAGAGAACGGCGGCTCGAAAGACCTTATGATCACCAAAATTTCCGACTTCTTTACTGTTGAAAATCTGAAAAAGGTAATGAAAGAGATCAGCAAGGGCAAGGAACAGAAGGTCATAAAGGAAATAGTAAATGCTTTAGTTGATAAGTTCAAAGATACGAAAAAAGGAGCAAAAAAATAATGGAAGGCGACAAGATAAAAACTAATATACTGATAGCCGGCAAATCGGGCGTTGGCAAAAGCAGTCTGCTGAATTACATATTTGGAGAAGAAGTTTCACCGACGGGTGCGGGAAAGCCCGTGACGGCTAAGGGTCTGCACGAATATTCTTTCGAGCTGAAAGATAACGACCGAATATCTTTTTCGATATGCGACAGCTGGGGTCTTGAACCCGATAAGGCGGACGAATGGCACAAGCAGATAATCGACAAAGTAGCGGAGTACGACAAGCACTCTATCAATGAATGGTTCAGTACCATAATCTACTGCCTTAGCGCCGACTCTGACAGAGTGGAAGATTTTGAGATAAGCATAATAAACGACCTTATAGCTGAGAAAAACAACGTAAACGTTGTGATAACTCACTGCAAGTCTGAGAACGACGACAGAGCGGAGCGTATGAAAAAGCGCATAGTTGAAGACGGCAGCGTTTCGGCTGACTCGGTGATATTTGTAAACAACTATGAGAAAAAACTTATTTCTGGCGAGGTAAAAAAGTTTGGGCGCGAAGAGGTAGTAAACTGCATTATCCGCAACTTGTGGAACAATTACAAGGTAAAAGTGCCGTATAAAATAAAAGAGCACGCTAACGAAATGTTTCGCAGCGAACAAGATAAGCTTCATGATATGGTGGCAAGTACAAGATTTGTTCTGCGAAAGCATCATAAGCTCGATAAGTTTGAAGAGGAAATAAACAATGAATTCGGAATGTTTGTTTTTAAGTCTGTAATGAAACTAAATAACGAGTTTAACGATGCGTATAATTATTATCAGCAGCTGTCACAAGAGTATTATGCGATCGTTTTTGGTATGGACGCGTTAAAGCTACTGAACGACCCGATAATGTTTTTCGACGCAACAAAGGCTTTCAAAGAAGAAGTAAGTCAGCAGGTGGAAAGGATCGCCGAATCAACGGGAAAAATACTGAAATTCATGAACCAGGATGTTACCAAAGAGCTTATGAAAAAGCTTTTTGCAGAGATAAAGATAAACGTAAAGAAGGCAAAAGCTATCAAAAATGACCTTCATGAAACGGTGGACAAGTACATTGTAAGAACGAAAGGCGTAGTTTTTGAAGAGATCGAGAAAACTGAGGAGAAACTGCTCGCTATCGAGATCAAGATATAGGGGGTATCACCAAATGACCATAAAAAAACTAACAGCAGCAGTCCTCGCGGGTGCGGTGGTGCTGCTCACCGCTTGTTCTGACAGCGATTCAGGCAGCGGCAAAAAAAGCAAGAAGAAAGACTACTACACCATTGGCGAAACTTGGACAGTTGACGGGCAGTGGTCGCTTACCGTTACAGGCGTCACGGAAACGGCTGAGCGCAACGAGTATTCGGGGAAAAACCCTGCGGCAGTTTACATCGTTGACTATGAATATACAAACATCGGTTACGAGGACGAGGACGGCGTTTTAAAGGGCATTTACTTCAATATGGAGGACACCATAGTGGACAGCGGCGGCGTTATGGGTTACAGCTACCCTAACGACGTTGCTAGAACTCCGAATGAAGCGCCTATCGGAAGCACCTGCAAAGCGCAGGCTTGCATAGGCGTGGACAATGCGGGCGATTTCAAGATAACTGAGAGCCATCTTGACTCCGACGGAGACGACCATTCGGCGACTTTTCTTATCGAGGTCGGTGGAAGATCGGCAGATGAAAAATCTGAAAGCGCCGAAAAGCCGACGGAAACTACCACAACGACCGCCGAGGCGACTACAACTAAGCCTGTGACCACGCTTGCGCCGTATGACATTTACGACGACAAGGTGTATGCGAACGACCTTATCTACGAAACGGCGGACGATATTTTTGCCGAACTGGGCGATGATTTCAGCATGGATTTTATATCCGTGGGGCAGGAAAACATCATCGCCGTGGAGAACGACGACGTGTACCCGAACACGAAGATCGGCTTTTATACCACGGACATACAGAACATCGGCACGCTTGATTTTCCATACGCGATACACGTCACGCCGGGCGGATACATCACCGAGGGCGTGCAGGTAGGCATGACGTACAACGAGCTGAAAGCGATATGCCCGAGCCTGGAGGGCGCAACGCTTGACGGCGGAACGTTCGGCCCTACGGCGTGGATAAACATAGACGGCAACGCATGGGGCATAGAGTTCGACGTATCGCAGGCAGACCGCGAGCGGCTGGACATGACGGTAGGCGTGGCGGTCGATCTTTCGGAGCTTAATCCTAAGAGTACACTAGGGTATTATATTAGTTCGCTGAGCTGATATTTTTGAATTTTGTTATGGCAGCTTTTTGGCTTTTTAAGGAGTCGGAAGGCTGCTTTTTTATCTTGATTTTAGTTACTTTTCTTCATTTGTTGTTACAAAATGATAAAAAACGCAGCTAAGTGATTGACTATTTGTGGGAAATGTGGTATGATGTAAATATATAACTTCTTATAATTTTATCTTATTTGAAGTGGAGGTGTGACAATGACCATACTTGCAAAAAAAGAAATGTCAGAAGAGGATATAAAGCTTCAATTCATTACTCCTGCTATTCTTGATAAGTGGGATAAAAACAGAATTACAATGGAAACAAGGATCACCGACGGTAAGATCTGTCTGAACGGTAACTTTGTCCATCGTGATAAGAAAAGCGCCAAGTTTGCCGATTATGTTCTGTATTGGAGCAGCAGTTTCCCCATAGCGATAGTTGAGGCTAAGGACAATAACCATAGCGTATCATTCGGCTTACAACAGGCTATAGCTTATGCTCAGATGATGGATGTACCTTTCGTTTACAGCTCCAATGGTGATGCTTTCTATGAACACGATATGCTGACAGGTATGGAGTGTGAAATTGCACTTGATGATTTCCCTACACCTAATGAGCTTATGGAACGATACAAGGCAAATGCGAACGGCGGGCAAGGGCTGTCAGAGAATGAGCTTGCAGTCATCAGCCAGCCTTACTATTCAAGCCAGAATACCTACGAGCCAAGATATTATCAGCGAGTGGCAGTAAACCGTACTGTTGATGCTATTGCTCGTGGTGTAATGAGACTCCTGCTCGTCATGGCAACAGGCACGGGCAAGACCTATACTGCGTTCCAGATCGTGTACCGTCTGCTTAAAAGCGGTATGAAGCGTAAGATACTGTATCTTGCCGACAGGAATATTCTTGTGGATCAGTCTATACAGCAGGATTTCTCTCCGCTTGAAAAGGTCATCCACAAGATCAATGTTGCTAAGGATAACAAAACCACTATCACCTCACATCAGGTCTATTTCTCGCTGTATCAGCAGTTGATCGGTGATGATGATAAGGAGCATTTCTCCGAGCTGTTTGACAAGGATTTCTTTGACCTTATTATCGTAGATGAGTGTCACAGAGGCAGCGCCAAAGAGGATAGCAAGTGGCGCAGGATACTGGATTACTTCTCCTCGGCTACACAGATCGGTATGACCGCTACTCCGAAGGAGACAACATATACTTCTAACATTTCGTATTTTGGCGAACCGATCTACACATACTCCCTCAAAAACGGCATTGAGGACGGATTTCTCGCCCCGTTTAAGGTCATCAGCATCACAACAGACATTAGTGACGGCTGGAGACCGCTGAAAGGACAGCGAGATTATTACGGCAACGAAATTGAGGACAGGATATACAACAATACCGACTATGACTACAATATCATCATTCAGGACAGAATCAACCAGGTTGCCCTTGAAATTACGAACTACCTTATCAGCACAGACCGTATGCAGAAAACGATAGTATTCTGTGCGACAGAGGACGCTGCGGAGCGTATGAGAGTGGCTCTTGTCAACTTCAATAAGGATATGGTTGCTCAGAATCCTGATTATGTGGTGCGTATCACAGGCTCGGACGAGTACGGCAAGAGCAAACTCGATTACTTCATTTCTGTCGGCTCTCCTTATCCTGTTATCGCCACGACTTCCAAGCTCCTGTCTACGGGTGCGGATTGCAAAATGACCAAGCTGATCGTGCTTGATGAAAATATCGGCTCTATGACTGAGTTCAAGCAGATCATCGGCAGAGGTACCAGACTGCGTGAAAAAGAGGGCAAGACGCACTTTGTAGTTATGGATTTCAGAGGTGTGACAAGGCTGTTCTACGATAAAAAGTGGGACGGTCCGATTGAAATTGATCCGAACTATCACCCTCCGAAACCAAAAGAGGGACCGGATATTATTGTCGATCCGCCTGCACCTCCTCCTGAGCCGCAGGAAAAGCCCTATGTTGATGTGAACGGCTGTACTGTCCGTATCATCAACAAGGTGGTATCGGTGTACGATGCCGACGGCAAGCTCCTCCGACATGAGAACATCATAGACTATACAAGAACAAATATCCTCGGAGAATACGCCGACTTAGAGCATTTTATCAGAAGTTGGAACGGCGAGGAAAAGAAAAAGACCATATCTGAGCTTTTCAAGGAACACGGCATTGACCTGCAAGCGCTGAAAGAATCGCAGGGTATGGGTGATATTGACGATTTTGATTTTATCATTCATGTTGCGTTCGACAAGAAACCGCTGACACGGAGAGAGCGTGCGAATGATGTGAAGAAGCGTGACTTCATCAGCAAGTACAGCGGAATGGCAAGAGAGGTCATAGAAGCTCTGCTTGAAATGTACTCCAACGAGGGTATCTATCAGATAGAGGATACGCAGGTATTGAAGCTTGATCCGTTTATTAGAATGGGCAAGCCTGTCGCACTTGTCAAGCCGTTTGGTGGTAAGGACGGCTATTTGCAGGCGATCCGTGAGCTTGAAGAAGAAATATACAAGGTGGTATAAAACATGAGCAGTTTAGGTAATTTCGTAAAGAGATTACGGGATATTATGAGAAACGATGCAGGTATCAACGGTGATGCACAGCGTATCGAGCAGATCGCTTGGCTGCTGTTTCTCAAGGTTTACGACACAAAGGAAGAAGATTGGGAATTTGATGATGATGCCTATGAGTCTATTATCCCCGAAGATTGCCGTTGGCGTAATTGGGCGGTAGATGACGGCAAGGGTACAGCTTTGACAGGTGATGATCTGCTTGATTTCGTCAATAATACGCTGTTTCCCACGCTGAAAGGCATACAAGTTTCCAAGACTACACCTATCAATAAGGCTATCGTCAAGACAACATTTGAGGACACCAACAACTACATGAAGGACGGTGTTTTGCTCCGACAGGTGGTCAATGTCATTGATGAGCTTGACCTCACCAATTATGAGGAAAGCCACGCATTTGGCGATATTTATGAGTCTATCCTGAAAGAGTTGCAAAGTGCAGGCTCTGCCGGTGAGTTTTACACGCCCCGTGCTGTGACTGACTTCATGGCACAGATGATAAAGCCTGTAATCGGTGAAAAGATGGCTGATTTTGCCTGCGGTACGGGCGGATTTATCATCAGTTGGCTCAAAGCCCTTGAATCACAGAAAAAGACTGTTGAGGACAGAGCGGCGTTTGATACCTCGGTTTACGGTATTGAAAAGAAGCAGTTCCCGTATATGCTTTGTGTCACAAACCTTCTGCTCCATGATATTGACACACCGAGAGTATATCATGATAATTCGCTGTTAAAGGATGTTCTTGACTATACGGAGGACGATCAGTTTGATGTGGTTCTGATGAATCCACCATACGGCGGCAGCGAGAAAACGGAAGTCAAGAATCATTTTCCGTCTGATCTCGCAAGCAGTGAGACTGCTGACCTGTTCATGTCGGTCATTATGTACCGCCTGAAGCAGAACGGTAGAGCTGCGGTCATTCTCCCTGACGGTTTCCTGTTTGGTACGGATAACGCAAAGGTCGCTATCAAGAAAAAGCTGATGAGCGAGTTCAATCTGCACACTGTCATTCGTATGCCGCACAGCGTTTTTGCTCCGTACACCTCTATTACTACAAATATCCTGTTCTTTGACAGGACAGGCTCGACGAAGGAAACATGGTTCTATCGTCTGGATATGCCCGACGGATACAAGAACTTCTCCAAGACCAAGCCTATGAAGCTCGAACACTTTGCTCCTGCTGTTGAGTGGTGGAGCGACCGACAGGAGATCACCATTGACGGCTTTGACAAGGCGAAGAAGTACACAGTTGAGGAGCTTGCGGAGAGAAGCTATAATATTGACCTCTGCGGTTTCCCTCATGAGGAAGAAGAAATACTCCCTCCGAGAGAGCTGATCCAGCAGTATCAGGAGAAGCGTGCAAGCCTGAATGCGGATATTGACCGTATTCTGGAGCAGATAAGTTGTATACTTGGAATAGAGGCATAAACATATGATACATAGTGGACTACTTATATGTAGTTTCTTTGTTAAGGAACGGTATGGTAGAGATGATTCTAAGGTAATCAATCTTAACAATGAAATACACATAGAACAAGTTGGAAATGAAGAGACGTACAATAGTATTTGGAAATTGTTTTCGGATTTTTTTAATAATCATCTTGATTTGAGTGATGATGAAAGTAGTATGAAATTGTTTTCAATAGCTCGTGATTCAATAAAGGAATTTGACACTGATTCCTATCACTGTGCTTCTTTTATCATTAACTCTGGTTCATATGGGATTGAAGGAAAACTAACTAATAGGACTACAAAAGAAGTTAAGTATAATCGAACAAGAGAAGATGCTGATGTAAAACAGTTTCATGCTTTGATATATATTCCAAAGGATGCAGATGGTATAAAAGTTCAAAAAGGCATTCTGCTTTTTCAATCAATAGGAACATTCGGTGTGAAAACAATCACTACAAAACAGATTAAGGATTATTTTGCCCAAAAAGGCTTGACTTTTGAAACACGATCAGTTTCCATCTCAGTATTTTTGAAGCGAATTTTAGAAGAAAACAGAATTAAAAAGGTTACATTGCTAAAAAACTGTACCTCAATTGATTCAAGTGACAATATGCTGATTTCAACAGGGAGAGAAGAAAAGGTATATTATTCTCCAAAGTTTAAAGAATCATTTATTCAAAGAATTATTGATTTCGTAGACGGAAAGAAAGATGATACGATTTTTGAAATAAATGATAATCTTTATGAAGATATAAGCATATCATTCAATCTTTCTGGAAGAACAAGAACAGCTAAACTTAAAGATATTGACAGGTTTAGCCTTGTAGAAGATATTCCTGATAGCATATACAATAATGGAAATACTAATTATGATGATATTATTCGCCATATGATAGGCACTGCTGAGTCATATAAGGAGAAAATGGTTTTTCGTATAGCAGAGTGAGGTGAAATCTATGATAAAAATAATAGGCTTTGCCCTTATAATAATTGCTTTTTTAATAATTATTGTTTCTATATGTAGTCGGAGGCAGAACTTTTTTAATATTAGAGAGATCATCAGGGCGCATTTTGCTCTTTTTGATAGATGTAGAAGTCAGTATATTGTGTTTTATGTAGCACCGCTGTTACTCTCCGTTGGCTTGGCATTAATCTATAATCCAACAGCAAAATTTTATGATAGTATTTCTGTCATTATAAGTATTATTCTTTCAATGCTTTTAGCTGTTCTGGCGATCATTACAAGCTTTGATTATTCAAATTATACAAATGAAAACACACGTTCAAACATATTAAATGTAGTAAAAGAAACAACAAATGCTATAATGTTTGAAACGATAATATGCGTTTTATTATTATTGTATGGAATGGTGGTTGTTGTAGTACAGGATGTAGTGACTATAAATGCAATCGTTAATAGAGTGTTAACTGGAGTAACTGTTTTTTTGTTTTCAGTATTGATCCTTGATTTATTGATTGTAGTAAAGAGAATAAGCAGAATAATCGATGTTAAGTTAAATGAAAGGAATAATCGTTCATGACAGCACAGCAGCTAAAAAACTCCATACTTCAAATGGCGGTGCAAGGCAAGCTCGTTCCGCAAAATCCCAACGATAAGCCTGCAAGCGTACTGCTCCAGCGTATCAAAGCCGAAAAACAGGAGCTTATCAAGGCAGGCAAAATTAAAAAGGATAAGAAATCCTCGGAGATATTCAGAGGTGCTACCCATAATTTGCCTTATGCCTACTGTGAGCAGATTGGCAAGGAAATTCGGGATATTTCAGACGAGATTCCCTTTGAGATTCCTGAGTCGTGGGAGTGGACATCTATTGGAAATATTGCTTTTGTGACAAAACTTGCTGGGTTTGAATACACTAAAAATATTGCTCCTAATTTACAATCAAGCGGGGTACCTCTTTTTAAAGGAAAAAATGTTCAAAATGGCAATTTAATATATAATTTCGAGAACTATATATCTGAAAGTTTATCAAATGAACTGATTAGAAGTCAGATAAATAAAAAGTGTCTATTAACGCCATATGTCGGAACAATTGGAAATATAGCAATTTTTCCTGGTGATTTTAAAGCACATTTAGGTTCGAATGTTGGTAAAATTGAAATAATCAAAAGTTTAGTTCTTGAAGAATATGTGATGTATTTTTTTAGAAGTGATGCAGGATATAAAGAACTAACAAAGTATAAAAAAGCTACTGCACAAGAAAGTATATCTATCGAAGCTATAAGAAATGCTTTTATTCCTATTCCACCATTAGCCGAACAACACCGCATAGTAGCCAAAATAGAGCAACTCATCCCTTACATAGAAAAATACGAAAAAGCCGAAACACAGCTTACCGCATTAAACAAATCATTTCCTGATATGCTAAAGAAATCGATCTTGCAAGAAGCGGTACAGGGCAAGCTTGTTCCGCAGAACCCCGATGATGAGCCTGCAAGCGTACTGCTGGAGCGTATCAGAGCTGAAAAGCAGGTACTTATCAAGGCAGGAAAGATAAGGAAAGACAAGCACGAATCGGCCATCATAACAAGGGATAAAATTCCTTATGAGATCATCGACGGAAAAGAGCGGTGTTTAGCCGATGAAGTGCCGTTTGAGATTCCGGATAGTTGGTGCTGGTGTAGGCTGGGTGATATATTACTGAAACTTACAGACGGCACACATTCAACACCCAAATATACAGAAAGCGGTATACCTTTCATTTCTGTTAAAGATGTGAGTTCAGGAAAGCTCGATTTTTCAAACTGCAAGCATATCTCCGAAAAGGAACATACAGAATTATATGATAGGTGTAATCCTGAAATAGGCGATATATTATTAACTAAGGTCGGTACAACAGGAATACCCGTAATAGTTGATACCGATTTGCCATTTAGTCTTTTTGTGAGTGTTGCATTGCTGAAGTTCAATCAAGAATTGCTATATAACAAATACCTGTTGTATATGATAAACTCGCCTTTGGTTCAGAAACAAGCCGCTGAAAACACTAAAGGAGTCGGCAACAAGAATTGGGTAATGAGGGATATAGCTAATACCCTGATTGTTACACCACCGATAGAAGAACAGCACCGCATAGTCGCAAAAATCGAAGAGATCATGCCCATGATTGAAAGGTTAACTCAGAGGTGAGCGTATGAAGCAGGGCGAACAGGAAGCAAAAATGATCCTTGAGCGCAAAGGAGTGGCTTTTGATGACAATTATCACGATGACAACTCCCGTCCGTCTATGCCTGATTTCAAGTATCTGGACGAAGAGCGTTTTCTTGAAGTAACCCACACACTACATAACAATGCAATCATAACGCATATCAATCGGTTTCATCGAAAAAGCACCGCAGAACAGCTTGAAATCATGGAGAAAGCACGAAATGTTTATGATAGAATCCATGAATACCGTTATCCCAATACAGAGGAAGGAATGGCGCAATACAGATGCGATTTGAAGCTCGTGAAATCGCATATGGGATATGATCCTACAAAATGGGACTTTGCAGAAAAGCTTTCTGAGTTTGATTGCGATTCTCCAATCATCGAATGTTCAACTGAAAACATTCTGCGTGAAGTGCGAGAGAAGGGCGAAAAGCATAAAAGCGGCAATACCGACCTGTTCATCTTCGTCCTGGAAGATGAATTTCGTGTGATGATGGATTTGCTTCACAGCGGACCACAAAACGGCTGTTACGGTGCTTTTTTCAAAGCGATTCTGCGTTCGCCCTTTCCTGCTGTGTATGTCTGTGCATGGAACTGGGAGACTCAGACATACGAGATTGATGATCCGCTCATCATGAAGTTTGAGAAAACTGAGAATGGCGGTATGGTTGCAGGGCGAATATAATACCTATTTTTTTAAATCGTATATTCAGTTATAATTATATCGGAAGGAGGTCTTTCGATATGATTGACACATTTAAGGCATATTTGGACAAGACAAATCTGTCCGAAAACTCAAAATCTGCGTATCTGTTTGCATTAAAACAGTTTACAGAACAGTACAACAGCGTTACCAAGAAAAATCTTACGGGTTACAAGATGTGGCTTGTGGACAATTTCAAACCGCAGACGGTGAATCTCCGCTTGCGTGGTATGAACTGTTACCTTGAAAGCGTGAGTAAGGAAAAGTGGAAACTATCATTTGTAAAAGTTCAGCAGAAACCTTTTCTCGAAAACGTCATAAGCGAAGCGGATTACTTGTACTTCAAAAAATGCCTGAAAGAGGACGACGAACTATTTTGGTACTTCGTGATCCGCTTTCTTGCTGCCACAGGGGCAAGAGTAAGCGAGCTGATACAGATCAAAGTTGAACACGTTAAACTTGGGTATCTCGATCTGTATTCAAAGGGCGGTAAACTTCGCCGTATCTACATTCCAAAATCTTTGCAAGAAGAAGCACTTGCGTGGCTTACTGATAAAAGGCAAGACAGCGGTTTCGTCTTTCTTAACCAGCGAGGACAGCGCATAACCACCAGAGGCATATCGGGCGAATTGAAGAAGTTTGCATTAAAATACGGCATTGATACAAAAGTGGTGTATCCTCATTCGTTCCGTCACCGCTTTGCAAAGAGCTTTCTTGAACGTTGTAACGATATTGCTTTTCTTGCCGACCTAATGGGACACGAAAGCATCGAGACCACTCGCATTTATTTGCGTAAGACCGCCACGGAACAGCGTGAAATTGTAGATACAATAGTAGATTGGTAAAAAACAAGGGCATACTCCGATTTATTTCGGCATATGCCCTTGTTTTATCTAAGTTTGTCGCAAAGTTGTGTAAGCTCTTCGATTTTTTCTACGATTCGCTTTTGCTCAGCAAGAGGTGGAAGAGGGAAAAGAGTAGATACTATTTTTTCTTTCGAAATATTGGGCTGTGCTCCGCCTTCTGCTTTTTTAGTAAATGTTTCTTTATGCGACATTAAGAAATAGAAAAGATATTTATTATTGATGATAATTGGCTTACAAGCACAACACGCTTGATTTGTAGTAGCTGGAATTGCAAGAATACCAAGTTTGCCAATTGTTGCTCCATACATAGCAATTAATACAGAACCTACTGGATTTAATCTTACTGATGTTTTTTTTAAAGCAAGTTCTGTTATTTTTTCAGGAATATTGGTTATAATACCGTCATTTAAGTCACCAGTCTTTAACCAAGGAATATTTCCTTGGTAGTATTCCTTATTTGTTCTGCTAGGTGTTGCACCTGAACCCCATTCACCAATAAACCCTAGCCTGCACCACTCCCACCCCTCCGGAATCTCAAACGGCACTTCGTCAGCAATACAGCGCTTTTTACCGTCTATGATCTCATAAGGAATTTTATCCCTTGTTATGATG
>ENA-UBIY01000154-UBIY01000154.1-human-gut-metagenome-genome-assembly--contig:-NODE-154-length-24245-cov-4.704423_pt1 | contig 24245 bp, 23 predicted proteins | sample MGYA00244945_ERZ654882 | MGnify/ENA primary metagenome ERZ654882 (study PRJEB26926, sample SAMN06164824) | human gut metagenome | biome: ENVO:00009003; feature: ENVO:2100002; material: ENVO:00002003...
CCAGAACGTGTTTGTCAACCTGCTGATCGCTGTGGCCCTGATGGTCGGTACGCTGTTGGTCATCCGCGCCATCGTTGCCAAGAAGCACGCCGGCATCTTCGCCGAAATGGCCGAAGCCAACAAGGCTCTTGCCAAGTAAGTACATACTCCAGCAAAAAAAGAGACCGCCAAAGCGGTCTCTTTTTTGCGTGCAGGGCAGGGGAGGGCACCTCGCATCGGCGGCGGACAGCTTTTGCTGTCCGCCGCGGGAATTTTGCGAAAAGATGTGACAAACCGCAACGAATGTGATACAATATTCCTACTGAGTACATAGGAGGTGTCGCTGTGCGGCAATATCCCCAATTAGAGATCGATCTTTCTCTGCTGCAAAGCAATGCCAGGGCGGTGATCTCCCGCTGCAATGCCGCGGGAATTCGCGTCTGTGGTGTTATCAAGGGCGCGGATGGCCTGCCGGAGATTGCCCGGGCCCTGCGTGCTGCCGGTGCCGCAGAGTTGGGCACCAGCCGCCTGGAGCAGGTGGCCAAATGCCGTGCCGCCGGTGTGCCCGGCCCCTGGCTCCTGATCCGCATCCCCGGCCTGACGGAGCTGCCGGACGTGGTCGCCCTGTGCGATACATCCCTGCAGAGCGAGTGGGCCACCCTGATGGCGCTGGAGGAGGAGTGTCTCCGCCAGAACAGGACCCACCGCGTCATCGTGATGGCCGACCTGGGCGACCTGCGTGAGGGCTTCTGGGACAAGGATGAGCTGGTGGACGTCTGCCAGCGGGTGGAGCAGGACCTGCCCCATGTACATCTGGCCGGTATCGGTGTTAACCTGTCCTGCTATGGCTCCACTAAACCCACCCCGGACAAGATGAACGAGCTGGTCGCTTTGGCTCGCCGGGTAGAGGCGTGTATCGGCCGATCGCTGGAGGTCGTCTCCGGCGGCGCTACCAGCTCCTTTACGCTGTCCATTGGGGCACCATGCCCGCCGGTATCAACCACCTCCGAATCGGCGAGGGCATCCTACTGGGCAAGGATTTGCAGGTGGACTGGGGCATCCGCGACATGGATTACCTCCGCATGGACACCTTTACCCTCCGGGCCGAGGTGGTGGAGGTCAAGGACAAGCCCACCTATCCCATCGGCGAGCTGGCCATCGATGCCTTCGGCCGCAAGCCTACCTATGTGGACCGTGGTGTCCGCCGCCGCGCCCTCCTGGCCCTGGGCCGGGCCGACGTGGGCTACCTGGAGAGCCTGCTCCCCCGTGAGCCGGGGCTGACAGTCATCGGCGGATCCTCCGATCACTGCATCGTGGACGTGGAGGACTGTCCCCGCCTTCTGCAAGTGGGCGACATCGTGGAATTCTCACTGTGCTACAGTCATATGCTGTATGCCACATCACGGAGCGATATGCGGCTCCTATTCAAACATCAACAGGAGGAAGCGTAAGACAATGGGAGATTTCGGGATTTTGATCATCGGCGTCGTGGACACGTTTTTTGCCTTCTTTGTGGTGGCGCCCATGATGCTGCAGGCGGCCAGCCTGTTCGGCGTGCAGAAGCAGTTTGCCCAGGCCATGGTCCAGGAGGGCGTCGTCAAGCAGGAGGACGTGGACCGCATCCACCCCAAGAAGCAGATCGCCGGCGTGGTGATCTCACTGATCATGCTGGCGGTGCTGGCGTTTACCTGTGCCAAGGCCTCCCCCTGGGGCTATATCTGCGGCGGCGTGGGCCTGGTGGTGGGCCTGCTGAAGTACCGCGCCATCGTCCAGTACAACAGCGAAACGGTCAAACGCTTCAAGAACACCTATAAAGACGAGATGGATGTGGCCAAGTTCAACAAGTTTGTAGAGACGCATTTCTGATAAGTTCAAGTGAATAAAAAACTCTCCGACGCCATGCGCCGGAGAGTTTTTTATTCACTTTTTTCAATGGTGCCGCCGCCCAGTACCTCGTCGCCGTCATACAGCACCACCGCCTGCCCGGCAGTGATGGCCCGCTGGGGCAGATCGAACACCACCCGCAGTTCGTCGCCCGGCAGGGGATAGGCGATGCAGGGGGTCTCCACCTGGCTGTACCGCGTCTTGGCGGCACACCGTACCGGCACCGCCGGTATCTGGCCGCTGATCCAGTTTACATGGGACGCCAGCAGGGAGGAGGCATACAGCGCCGAATCGTCTCCCAACACGATAGCGTTGTGCACCTGATCCTTCTTCAGCACATATACGTGCCGCCCCACCGCCACGCCAAGGCCCTTTCCCTGGCCGATGGTATAGCAGGGCAGGCCCCGGTGCCGTCCCAGCACGCGGCCCGCTTCGTCCAGGAAGTCTCCCGGCGTCAGTGTCAGCCCCTGCCGCTGCAGAAAGGTCACATAGTCTCCGTCCGGCACGAAGCAGATGTCCTGGCTGTCGCCCTTGTCGGCGTTGTCCAGCCCTGCCTCCCGCGCCTTGTCACGGATAGCCGGCTTGTCATAGTCTCCCACCGGCAGCAGCAGATGGGCCAGCTGGTGCTGCGTCAGCTGATACAGCACATAGCTCTGGTCCTTCCGCCGTTCCGCACCCCGCAGCAGGCGGTATCTGCCGCTTTCCGCGTCATAGGCCACCCGGGCGTAGTGCCCCGTGGCGATATAGTCATACCCCAGCGTCAGCGCCCGGTCCAGCAGGGCGCCGAATTTCAGCTCCCGGTTGCAGTCGATGCACGGATTGGGCGTCCGTCCGGCCGCGTATTCCGCCGTGAACCTGTCCATTACGCACCGGCGGAAGCGGTCTGTCTCGTTGAATACATAGAACCGCATCCCCAGACGTGTGGCCGCCTGCCGTGCGTCCTCAGCGTCGTCGGCGGAGCAGCAGCGGCTGTCCTCGTTAGGGGCCAGCTTCAGCATGGCGCCGTCACAGTCGTAGCCCTGCTGCACCAGCAGTGCCGCCGCAGCGGAGCTGTCCACGCCGCCGGACATGGCCACCAGCACCTTTTTCTTGCGCATACGATCGCTCTCCATAGTCTATATGTCTCCCGCGCCCGCATGGGGCGTATGCGCCGCCATTCAGCGGCGGCGCATACTTTCGGGAAAATGTGGAAAGCTATCGGGCGAAGAGCGCCATAGCAGGCAGGGGTGCGTCCCTGCCGTGCCGCGGCGGCCCTCCGTCCGACAGCGTGTTCTTATTCGTCCAGATGCTTTGCCAGGAATGCCTCGTCGGGCAGCGCGTCCGCCAGCTCCAGCAGTACCCGCTGGAAGCCGCCGGTGTAGTCCTCGATGTTCTCACCCAGCGTCCCCAAAGCCCGTACCATCGGCAGCGCGATGGTGGCAGTGGTGCCCTGGCCCTCCCGGCTGTTCAGCAGCAGCTGGCCGCCGTGCAGCCGTGCGATCTGATGCGCCAGGGGCAGTCCCAGCCCCACGCCGCCGGCGACATAGTCCAGGGTCATGGGCCGCATATGCCAGCGAAACAGCATTTCCTGCCGGTCGGCAGGAATGCCGCAGCCGGTATCCTTCACCTTGATGAGCACATGGGGCTTCTGCACGGCCAGCGTCACCGTCACCTTTCCACCGGCGGAGCAGGCCTTCAGCGCGTTGGACAGCAGCTGCCACAGGGCCTGGCTCAGCCAAGGCTCGTTGACAGCGGTGATGGCGTAACGCTCCTCGCACACCATTTCCAGCTGCACGCCCTTCAGCTCGAAGGGGACCTCCGCCTCCCGGATGATCTCGTCCAGCCACACCTTCAGGTCCGTGTTTTCGGTGGGCAGCAGCTCCTTGCGGTTCAGCATAGAGGCGGACTCCAGGTTCTTTGCCAGCCGCAGCAGCCGGAAATAGCCATGGTAGAGCATGGCGGCGTTCGCGTCCAGTATCGGATCCTCGTCCCGTTCATCGGCGGGGGCCAGCTTCTGCATCCCGTAGTAGATATTGCCCAGTGCGGACCGTATCTGCATCGCCACCAGCGGCAGCCGCTCCATGTATACCTTTTCCTGCTGTGCCTGTTCCATGAGACCAGCCTCCTTCTGTTGTCAGCATACCAGTTTCCCGGCACCGTCAACCGTGCCAACTTCTGTCAGCTTGTTCACATCATATCAAATGCGGTGCAAGAATACAAGATTTTTATCAAATTTCCGCGAAACGAAAAAAAGTTTCAAAAAAGGCTTGCATTTTGCGGAATAACTGCATATAATTCTAAACATACCATACATTTAGGATATTCCATCAGAGAGGAAGATGTTTTATGAGCATTAAAGTCGGTATCAATGGTTTTGGCCGTATCGGCCGTATGGTCATGCGCTGCTGCATGGATCACCCCAACATCGAGATCGTGGGCGTTAACGACCTGTGCCCCGCCGATTACCTGGCCTATATGCTGAAGTTTGACACCATGCATGGCAAGTTCAAGGGTGAAGTTTCCTCCGAGGGCAACAACATCGTTGTCAACGGCAAGGCCATCCCCGTGTTTGCCGAGCGTGACCCCGCCAACCTGCCCTGGGCCAAGGTCGGCGCCGAGTACGTTATCGAGTCCACCGGCCTGTTCCTGACCAAGGAGAAGGCCGCCGGCCACATCGCCGCGGGCGCCAAGCACGTGGTCATGTCCGCCCCCTCCAAGGACGACACCCCCATGTTCGTCTGCGGCGTCAACCTGGACAAATACACCAGCGATATGCAGTTTGTCTCCAACGCCAGCTGCACCACCAACTGCCTGGCCCCCATCGCCAAGGTCCTGCACGATAATTTCGGCATCACCGACGGCCTGATGACCACCGTGCACTCCACCACCGCCACCCAGAAGACCGTTGACGGCGTCTCCCTGAAGGATTGGCGCGGCGGCCGTGCCGCCTCCGGCAACATTATCCCCAGCTCCACCGGCGCTGCCAAGGCCGTGGGCAAGGTCATCCCCAGCCTGAACGGCAAGCTGACCGGTATGTCCATGCGCGTTCCCACCCTGGATGTCTCCGTGGTGGACCTGACCGTCAACCTGGCCAAGCCCGCCAAGTATGAGGATATCTGCGCCGCCATGAAGAAGGCCAGCGAGAACGAGCTGAAGGGCATTCTGGCCTACACCGATGAGGACGTTGTTTCCTCCGACTTCCTGGGCGACACCCATACCTCCATCTTCGACGCCAAGGCCGGCATCGCACTGACCGATACCTTTGTCAAGGTCGTCAGCTGGTACGACAACGAGATGGGCTACTCCGACAAGGTCCTCTGCCTCATCGAGCATATGTACAGCATGGACCACAAGTAAATCGCTTACTACCGAAAGGTTTTCCTTCTTTTTGTTCCGCAGACAGCGCCGCGTCACGCGGCGCTGTCTGCATACAGAGACGCTGCGCGCCGCCTGTACAGAGGGGGAAAGCGCTTCCGGCGGTTTTTGAAAGAAAATCGACAGCGTGACAAAATTTTTTCATTTACCCCCTACCATTCCACTGGATTGTATGGTACAATAGGTACAACTTACCTAAGGGTAACGCAAGGGAAAGGAACCCCGCCATGGAACAGAACTCCATTCTGCATACTACGCTGTCGCTGGACAGCGATATCCCCCTCTACGCCCAACTGGTGGGCATCATCAAGCGCAGTATCTCCACCGGCGCCCTGCCGGTGGGCGCCCTGCTCCCCAGCGAGGCCGAGCTGTGCCGCTGCCTGAGCATCAGCCGCAACACCGTCCGTCAGGCCATCGGAGAGCTGGAGGACGAGGGTCTGGTGGTCCGCAAGCGCGGCCGCGGCACCTTCGTGGCCGACCCCGCCACCAACCGCCGGGGTGTCCGCTATTCCTTCACCACCGAGGTCTCCTCTATGGGCAAGGTCCCCTCATCTACGCTGGTGGACTTCGCTGTGGAGGTCCCCAAGCCCACCGTCTGCGAGAAGATGGAGCTGCGGGAGGGAACGCCGGTCTACTGCTTCACCCGTGTCCGCAACGTGGACGGCGAGCCTCTGATCCTGGAGACCAGTTACTACCCGCAGTACATCTACCCCAATCTGACCCGCGATATGCTCCAGACCCACAGCTTTTACAGCCTGCTCTACCATGTGGGCATCGTCCCCTTCGCTGCGGACGAGAGCTATGAGGCCGTTATTCTGGAGGACAGCTGCGCCGCCCTGCTGGGTGTGTCCTCCGGCAGTTGTGCCTTCTTCCACCAGCGGCTCACCCGCACGGAGGATGGCCGTATTTACGAGTACACCCGCAGCTACATACGCGGCGACCGGGTCCGCCTGGACGTACATATGCAGAAAAGCGGCATGAACTTCGTCCGCACCATCGACTGAATAGAAAAGCACCCCCGACAGGGGGTGCTTTTTCCGCACAAAGCCTCGACCAAAGGGCGGGGCTACGCTGTTTACGACAGCAGCAGGCGTATCAGTACCCGGGCAATGGCATAGCCCAGCACGCCGCCGCCGATGCCGGCGGCTGTGGCCCACACCCGTTTCCGCTTGGCGTGGGGCACCTGCTGGCTGTACAGCCGCTGATTTTCCCGGTTCAGGCCTACCAGTGCCTCCGGGTTCCGGGCGGACACCGCCTGTACGATAGCGTCCGCCGTCCGGCGGCTGCCGCCCCTTTTGAGCTGCAGCGTGATGCTGCGCCCGTCATAGGTCAGCAGCTCCACCACCGTGCTTTTGGCCCACAGCAGCTTTAGGTCGTGACGATAGACCCACAGCACGTCCGCCAGGGGCAGAACGATGTTCTGCCGCCGCCCGTACAGGAACGCCGTGCTCACCAGTGCGTCAGAGCGCCGGTCACCCTCCAGATAGTGGAATTCGCTCTCCGCCCGTTCCAGCAGCTTTCCCTTTTTCAGCTGCTTCAGCGTGATATTCAGCTGCGCGGTGTACAAGGCGGCGCTCGCCAGCAGCACAAAGGCGGCCAGCCCGAGGAAGCTGGCGATGAAGGACCAGAAGCTGCTCCCCGTGTCCGGTGTCAGCTCGCTGTCGATGTAATAGTCGCCGTAGGTGTACACAAAGTCCTCGGCGGTCATGCCGACGGCGGCGGCAATATCGTCGATATATGCCTCCGGCGTCTCACAGATCACGCCCACCAGACGTACCGGTGCCGGCGCGGTGGTCTCCGTCAGCGGGATATAGACGGCCAGCTCCGAGGGCGCGGCCGTATCGTCCGGCACTGCGCCGTCACCGCTGTCGTCAGCATAGGTATAGTCCACAATGTCCGCATACCGTGCGTATTCGGCGTCGTTCAGCTGCACCAGATAGCCGTATCCCTCCGTGTCCTCCGCCAGATAGAAGACCAGCTTGCGCCCGTCGCCCAGCGTCACCCGATAGGCCCAGGTGGTCATGTACTGCACGTCGATGTAGTTGTAGTCGCCCAGATAGATCTCGTCCCCGATGGGCACGGCCTCCGCTGCTGCGCTGTCCCGCTGCGCCAGCAGCCCCAGCACGATACACCCCGCCGTCAGCAGGGCCAGTATGCCGCCCACGATCCACCAGGCAGGGGAGTGTCTTACGTATCGGCGCATTTCCATATGTTGCCCCTCCAAATTTGTTGTGGTACGACATATTGTACCATATATCGCCGGAATATGCAATATTATTCCCCATAAACGGCATAAAAAACGCACCCCGGGTCTGACCCAAGGTGCGTTTTTACTCACAGTGCCGCTGCGCCGATGATGCCCGCCTCATTGCCCAGCCGGGCACATTCAATGACCGGCGGTGTCCGGTCGTGCCCGCCGAAGCAGTTGGCCGCCACATACGCCCGTATGGGGGCCAGCAGTCTCTCGCCCTGGCGGCTGATGCCGCCGCCGATGAGCACCTTTTCCGGCCCCAGAATGTTCACCAGGTCCGTGATGCCCGCCGCCACGTACACGCAGTAGCGGTCCACCACAGCCTGTGCCGCCGCGTCTCCGGCGGCCGCCGCGTCAAATACGTCCTTCCCGGTCAGCCCCTCACCGTATCCGGCCAGCAGGGACTCCGGCTGCGCCGCGGCCGCCCGCTTTCCCTGCCGTATCAGTGCTGTGGCGGAGGCATACGCCTCCCAGCAGCCCTTCCGTCCGCAGGTGCAGTCCTCGCCGTCCAGCACCAGCACGGTGTGGCCCACCTCCGCGCCGGTGCCGCCCACGCCCTCCAGCAGTTGGCCATCGGCCACGATGCCGCCGCCTACGCCGGTGCCCAGCGTGATGAGTATCATGTTCCGGCAGCCCACGGCCCCGCCGGCCACCGTCTCCGCCAGCGCGGCGCAGTTGGCGTCGTTGCTCAGATGACAGGGGAGCCCCAGCCGCGCCGTCACCATGCTGCATACCGGCACATTGAACCAGCCCAGGTTATAGGCCCGCACCACCACGCCGTTGGCGCTGTCGCAGGTCCCCGGCGAGCCGATGCCGACGGACGCGCAGTGCGCCGCCGTGATGCCGGCCTTCTCCATGGCCTTCTCCGCCGCGCGGCAGATGTCCGCGACAACGGCCTCCGCCGGGCGTTCCGCACCGGTGGGCAGGCTGACCTCCGCCACGATGTGCTGGCCCTCGTCCACCACGCCGGCGGCGATGTTGGTGCCGCCCAGATCAATGCCAATACGATACATATGCTGCCTCCTTGCGCTTTCTGTCCCCGCGTTCCGGGGAAATAAACGGGGCGGGCGTATCGCCCGCCCCAAGTGCGTCTCTGTCTCAGATATGGGTCACAAAATCGGTGTTCACCGCCACCGGCCGTGCGATGTCGGAGGACCGGATGCTGCCGAAGATGGTCCGCATGGTGGTCAGTGCCTCCTTGCCGGACACCTCCGGCTCCCGGTCGTGGACCAGCGCGTCCACAAACTCGTCGATAACGCCGGAGTTGTGGGACGTTGTCTCGAAGGCGAAGCTGGTGCGGTTGCCCTCCAGGTCATTGATGATGATGGGGGCCGACGGCTCGCTGTAGATCATCATCAGGCCCTTGGTGCCGTACAGCACCGTGGACTGGCACTCGTGGCCATACACCGTCCAGCTGGCCGCCATGGTGCCCAGTGCGCCGCCGGACATTTTCAGGATGCACAGGGCGTTGTCATCCACGCTGATGAGCTTGCCGTTGTCGTCACGCTTATTCAGGGTGACTACCTTGGCGGTGGTCTCGATGACCTTCTGCCCCAGCAGGTACTGGATCAGGTCTACCTTGTGGATGCCCATGTCGGACAGGGCGCCCATGGCCGCCTTGTTCTTGTCAAAGAACCACGTGCCCTCCAAGGACCAGCCCTCGGGGCCGGAGTTGCCCAGAATGGTGCGGAAGGTGATCACATCGCCGATGATGCCGCTGTCCAGCATTTGCTTGGCCTTGCGGTGCACCGGGTCAAAACGCATGTTGTGGCCCACCATCAGGTGTCTGCCATTGCGCTCAGCGGCGGCCACCATGGACTCGCACTCCGCCAGCGTTACCGCCATGGGCTTCTCCACCAGCACGTGCTTGCCGGCGTACAGCGCAGCCGTGCAGATCTCCGCATGGCTGCGGTTTTCCACGCATATGGACACGGCGTCCACGTTGGGATCATCCACCAGCTCATAGAAGCTGTTGTACACCTTGCCGCCGTACTGCGCCGCCATCTCCTGCGCGCGCTCCATGTTCTTGTCGTAGAATGCGACGATCTCCGCATTGGGGTTGGCTGCATACTCAGGCAGATGGCGCACCTGTGCGATCTTGCCGCAGCCGATAATGCCGACTCGGATCATAAAAAGCGAACCTCCTCTGTCCGTCCTCAAACCGCCGGGCGCCCTGCGCTCCGACGTATGTTTCTGCCCCTATTGTACCAAAAGAAAACGGGAAAGAAAAGCCTTTTTTGCCAACTTTGCAAAATTTTTCACAAAATCTGCGCCGCGATGGTGAGGGCGCAGCCCTTTTGTGCCGTATAGTCCAGCGTTACGCCTGCCGGCAGGCTGAAGCGGCTCAGCGCCAGCAGCGGACCCTTGCCCGTCAGCTTGAACAGCGCCTCCTTGGCCGTCCATATCTCCCAGAACCGCTGGCAGTCGCCGTCGTCCCCGGACCGTATGTACGCCATCTCCTGTTCACTGCACACCCGGCGCATGAACTTCTCCTGTGCCGAGCGCACCACCTCCACGTCCACGCCTACCGGCGCGTCCGCCGTTACGCATACCGCCCACGGGCCGGAGTGGCTCACGGACACATACACACCGTCCTTCTCCACGCTGGGCTTGCCCAGCTCGTCCCACTGAAGCGGCACGTCCTTCTCGGCGCAGCCCAGCGACTGCGCGAGCATCCGCCGCGCCAGCAGCTCCCCGGCGATGGTGCGCTTCCGGTCGTCCTCACCGGCGATGTCGGCCACACGCCGCCGCCGCGTCTCGCCCATCATGCCCATTACGGCCCCGGCCGCGTCCTCCGTCAGCTCCCGGATGTCAAACCACTGCAATTCCATATCCCGCGCCTCCCGCGTCATATTTTTCGCACCCATTGTATCACATCCTGCCGCGCCGCGCTACTGCTTTTTCGCCGCCGCAGGCTTTTCTCTGTACTTTCCGGTACTTCCACCCCTTGCCCAGGGGACGCGGCGGTGGTATACTATCCCCGTATCTGTAGTTTTCCATGAAAGGAGATGACGCCATGACCCGTGATGAGCTCCGCGCCAAGGCCAACGACCTGCCCCTGCTGCCCGGCGTCTATCTGATGATGGACAAGACCGGCCAGGTCATCTATGTGGGCAAGGCCAAAAAACTGAAAAACCGCGTCAGCCAATACTTTCAGGACACCGCCAGCCATAATGAGAAAACGAAGATGATGGTGGCCCATGTGGACCGGTTCGACACCATTATCGTCCGGTCGGAGTTTGAGGCCCTGGTGCTGGAGAATTCCCTCATCAAGCGCCATCAGCCCCGCTACAACATTTTGCTGAAGGACGACAAGGGCTATCCCTTCGTGCGGCTGGACAGCGGCGACTACCCCCGCTTTACCCTGGTGAACCGCACCGCCGACGACGGCGCGAAATATTACGGCCCCTTCGGCGGCCGGCACGAAACGCGCCTGGCACTGGACGCGGTGTGCGCCGCCCTGCGCCTGCCCACCTGTTCCCGAAGGTTCCCCCGCGACATCGGCAAAGAGCGCCCCTGCCTGAACTTCCACATGGGCCGGTGTGACGGCTTCTGCCGCCCGGACGGCCCGGACGCGGCGGAATACCGCCGCCGCATGGCCCAGGCCACCGCCCTGCTGGAGGGCAAGCTGCGCGCCGTCACGACCCAGCTGACGGAACAGATGAACGCGGCGGCGGAGGCCCTGGACTTTGAGACAGCCGCCGCCCTCCGCGACCGTGTACGGGCCCTGTCCGTGCTGACCAAGGACCAGCAAGTCATCGCCGGTATCTGCGCCGACACCGATGTCTGGGGCGCGTATACCAGCCCCGCCCGGTCCGGCTGCGCCATTCTCCACATTGAAGACGGCGATCTCCTGGCCCGGCAGACCGAGGTGTTCCCCGACGCTGCCGACAGCGAGAGCACCCTGCTTTCCGCTGTGGTGCCCCAGTACTATCTGACCCGCCAGTCCCTGCCCCGTGAGATATTGCTTCCCGCCGCCATCGAGGACGCTGACGCGCTCTCCGCCCTGCTGACGGAGCGCAGCGGCCACGCCGTGGCCCTCCGGGTCCCCCAGCGAGGTCAGCGCCGCGCGCTGCTGGACATCGCCCACCGCAACGCCCGGGAGGAGGTGGAGCGCGTTACCGACGCCGTACAGCGCATTAACGGCACCCTGCGCCTTTTGCAGGAAACGGCTCAGCTGCCGGTCCTGCCCCGGCGCATGGAGAGCTATGATATCTCCCACACCGGCGGCGCGGACCAGGTGGGCGGCATGGTGGTCTTTCAGGACGGCAAGCCGCTGAAGTCCGCCTACCGCCGCTTCCGAATCGAGTCCTGTCCCAGCGCCGACGACTACGGCGCCATGCGTGAGGTGCTCACCCGCCGGTTCCGGCGCTATCTGGACGGCGATGAAAAGTTTGCCCCTCTGCCGGACCTGCTGCTGATCGACGGCGGTCAGGAGCACGCCCGCGTGGCCGAGCAGGTGCTGGCAGAGACCGGGCTGGATGTGCCCGTGCTGGGCATGGTCAAGGACGACCGACACCGCACCCGTGCGCTCATCACCTCCCGGGGCCATGAGCTGGGCATACAGCAGACCCCCGCCCTGTTCGCTCTTATCGGCACGGTGCAGGAGGAGGTCCACCGCTTCGCCATCGCCTACCACCACCAGAAGCACACCCGTTCCGCCAAGCGCTCGCAGCTGGACGGTATCCCCGGTGTGGGCGAGGCGCGGAAGAAGCGGCTCCTGCAGCACTTCGGTACCGTCACCGCGGTAAAAAACGCCACGCTCGAGCAGCTCTCCGCCGTGGTGCCGGAGGCGGCTGCCCGGGCGGTATATGGGAAGTTCCACGGATAAAAAGCGGTACCCCCGCAGCGCCGGAGGTACGTCGTACGCAAAAGAAAAGAGAGACGGCGAAGCCGTCTCTCTTTCGTTGTGTTTACTCGTCCAGGTTCTCGATCAGCTCAGCCAGCGCATCCACAGCTTCCTTCTCATCGCTGCCGTCCGCGATCAGTGTCACTGTGGTGTCCTTCATAATGCCCAGGCTCAGCACGCCCAGCAGGCTCTTTGCGTTGACGCGGCGTTCTTCTTTTTCTACCCAGATGCCGCTTTTGAACTCGTTGGCTTTCTGAATGAAATAGGTCGCGGGTCTGGCGTGCAGACCGACCTCATTTTTCACCGTGATCTCCCGTGTATACATGAACCAGCACTCCTTACGCACATTTTTACTCTCGCGCCAGAGGGTGCAGCGCGCAGAAACTAACCCTCACCATTTCCTATTATACTGGATTACGGCAGGATTGCAATGGGCATTGATACAAAAATCCCGCGATTTGCTCTATAATTCCCGCTGCAATTTGTGAAAAATGATGTATCTTGCAGACAAATTCCGGTATTTGTCCAATCGAAAGCTCACATCCTGGCCTCTGCCCAGTCGCTGAGCTGCTCCAAAATGGGCAGCAGTGCCCGGCAGCTGTCCGTGGGGCCGTATTCCACCCGCACCGGCACCTCCAGATACTCCCGCCGTGTCACCAGCCCGTCGTGCTCCAGCTCCCGCAGGGCCGAGGCCAGCACCGTGTTGGAGATGCCATCCAGCTTGCTCCGCAGGGCGTTGTAGCGGATGACCCCGGCGTTGGCCACGGCGCACAGGATCTGCACCTTCCACTTGCCGCCGATCAGCTGCATGGCGTGGTGCAGCGGACATTTCTCCATACAGGGACAGTCGTAGTGGCTTTGCGGCATGGTCTGTGACATGGTAAGTCCCTCCTTACTTGCCCATAAAAATCTGCGCTCTTGCATTTCTCCAAAGCTATGGTATCATTATAGCAGGTAAGAAAACCGGAGTAAATAGCATGAGGAGAAAATCACAGCCATGAATATCTATCTTCAGGGGCTGACCATGGGTCTGGCCTACGTGGCGCCCATCGGCCTGCAAAACCTGTTCGTCATCAACAGTGCCCTGACGCAGAAGCGCAGCCGCGTCTACATCACCGCGCTCATCGTCATTTTCTGGGACATCTCTTTGGGTGTGGCCTGCTTCCTGGGCGCCGGCGCACTGATGCAGGCGCTGCCCTGGCTGCAAAAGGTCATCCTGGGGTTGGGCAGTCTGATCGTCATCTATATCGGCATCGGTCTGCTGCGGTCCAAGGCCAGTCTGGAGGGCGGCCGGGACGTGAACGTCCCCATCTGGAAGCTGGCAGGCTCCGCTTTCGTGGTCACCTGGCTGAACCCCCAGGCCATCATCGACGGCACCATGATGCTGGGCGCCTTCCGGGCCACCCTGACCAACGGCGGGGACCTGTTCTTCATCTGCGGCTTCGGCTCCGCCTCGGTGATCTGGTTCCTGACGCTGTCCACGGTCGTCTCCCTGCTGGGCAGTAAGTTCAACGAGAAGGTGCTGAACATCATCAACAAGGTCTGCGGCACCGTCATCATCTTCTACGGCCTGAAGCTGCTGTACAGCTTCGTCCAGATGATGGGCTGGCTGTAAAACACTTCACAAATCACGTCCTTTCTGTTACAATAAGGCAGAAAGGGCGTGATCTTTTTATGGAACAGAACTACCGGCTCACCATCGCCTACGACGGCTCCCGCTTCTTCGGCTGGGAGCGCCAGCCGGACAAGGATACCATCCAGGGGAAGCTGGAGGCCGTGCTGGGCACGCTGCAGGGCCATCCGGTGAACGTCATCGGCGCGGGCCGCACCGACGCCGGTGTCCACGCCCGGGCCATGACCGCCAATGTGGTGCTGGACGTGACCGAGACGCCCGACGCCCTCCGTGACTATCTGAACCGCTATCTCCCCGACGCCATCGCTGTCCGGGAGGTCAAGGAGGCCGCGCCCCGTTTCCACGCCCGCTATAACGCCCTGGGCAAGACCTACCGCTACACCTGCCACACCGGTCCGGTGAAGCCGGTGTTTGACCGGAAGTACGTTACCCTGCTGGACTACGACCCGGATGTGGAGAAAATGCGTCAGGCGGCGGCCTATCTGCTGGGTGAAAACGACTTCGCCAGCTTCTGCGGCAACCCGCGTATGAAGAAGTCCACCGTCCGCCTGGTGGACCACATCGCCATCGAGCGCCGGAAGGACCGGGTGGTATTCACCTTCCATGGCACCGGCTTTTTGCAGAACATGGTCCGCATCATGGTGGGCACGCTGCTGGAGGTGGGCCGCGGCTACTGGACGCCGGAGCAGGTGCGGGACATCCTGGCCGCCAGGGACCGCAAGCAGGCGGGCCCCACCGCGCCGCCGGAGGGCCTGTGCCTGATGAAGGTGGATTATTGAGCAAAAAGCATCCGGGCGCTATCCCGGATGCTTTTGCTGCGTAAAAATGACCTAAGCCAAGGCTTAGGTCATTTTTATTACATATTGTGGATATCGTCCAGCAGATCGTCCAGCGACATGGTCCGCACCTCGTCCTCGTCGGCCTGGGTGGGCTCGTCCTGGGCGGAGCGCTCTGCGGGAGCCGGCGTCTCCGCCGGCGCGGCGGGCGTCACGGGCGCCGCCGGGGTCTTGTCGGGGATGGCGGCAGGCTCGCTGTCGCTGCTCTCCTCGCGGGGCACCAGACGGGGCACCCGTGCCGTGTGCCGTTCCTCGGGGATCAGGGGCTTCGCCGGGGTCCGCGGCGGTTCGTCGTCGTATTCCTCGTCATCGCCGCCGCCCGTGTGGCCGCGACCGATCAGGAAGCCCAGCAGGAACAGCACCACCACCAGCAGCACCGCCGCCGCGATGGCCACATACACGGTCTTGACCTCGCCGATCAGCGGCATCGCAATGGTCCCGGGGATCTCCAGCGGCGGTACCTCGGGGATGGTGGCCGGGTCGATGACCTCCACCGTGGGGACAATACCGGTATAGGCCGGCATCCGCAGCACATGGATGGTATAGTTCTGCTTGGTCTTGCCGTCCTCGGCGGTTCCGGTAACCGTGAGCACAGTCTCCGCCTCGGTGGCGGACAGCCGCACCTCGCCGGTGCCGGTGATGCCCTGAGCCTTTTCATCCTTTGCCGTGGCGGCGATGGTCACCTGCTTCGTCTCATAGGGGACGTAGGCGATGTAATCCGTCACCGTGGGCGTGAACGCCGGAGACAGCGTGGCCCCCTCCAGCGTCAGGGCGGCGATGGACGCGTCGGTGGAGGGTTTGTAGTTGGGGTCCTGCTGGCGCGTGGCATCGATGGTATAGCTCTTGGTGGCGCCGTTGGCCGCCGTGACCTTGATGGTCACGGTGTTGACGCCCACCGCCAGCTCATTGCCGCTGACAGACACCGTGGCGCTGTTGTCGGCCTTTTTGTAGTTCAGATCCAGCTTTTCCACCGCGAAAGGCACCGTGCAGGTGTAGTACGTGGTGCTGCTGGAGAAGGAGGGGCTCAGCGTGGCATTGGAGCAGCTCAGCGAACTGAGGTTGCAGTTGCCGCTGGGTGCCGCGCCCACCTTGCCGGACCAGCTGGCGCTGTCCAGACTGGTGTCGCTGTTGCCGTCGGACACCACGATGTTGGAGAACGTGGCGGTCAGGGCGTCGCCCTCCTTGGCGCTGCCGGATACCTTCATTTTGATGGTGACCAGTCCGCCGCTGGAGCTGGACGTGCCGTAAACACTGAACTTGTTGTTGTTGACCACGATGCTCCATCCGCTGACAGAGCAGTTGTAGTTGGTAAAGGACAAATTGCCGCTGTAGCTCAGGTCGGCGGTCAGACCGTAGACCTTGTTGGGCACGGACAGTGTCAGTGTGACGGTGTCGCCTGCCTGCGGGGCGGCGGTGCCGGTCAGCGCCGCCCCGGCGGCATGGGCCTGCACGGGCAGCAGCGTGATCACCAGCAGCAGCGTCAGCAGCGCGGAGGCCGCGGCGCGGAACAGTTTGTTTTTCATAGGATGTTTCCTCCTCAGCCGATGGTGCGCTGGCCCACGGTGACCTGGGCGGCCTGCACCACGTCGGTGATGGTGACCTTGCCGTCACCGTTGATATCGGCCGCCTTGGCGTAGGCGCCGGACAGGCTGCCGGAGCCCACCACGGACTTCTGCAGCTTGACCACGTCGGTGATGGTGATCTTGCCGTCGCCGCTGACGTCGCCGGTGACCACGATGGTCACGGTGGCGGAGCTGCTGACAGCGGTCATACCGGTACCCACGAGGCCGGAGGTCACCTTGGTGCTGCCGTTATAGATGGTGTAGCCCGCGCTGTTCATTGCGGAGACAGACGTGCTGGGTGATACGCCGGTCAGATAGTTGCCGGAGGGCTTGGGCGTCTCGCCGCCGGTACTGCCGCCGGTGCCGCCGCCGCTGTTGGCCGTCTTGGTAAACACGGCGGTGTAGGTCACATCGCCCGCGGGCATGTAGGTTCTGCCCTCCACGAACCGCTTACCGCTGCCGTCCACCCAGTGACTGAAGCTGTACACATAGTTCTTGTCCGCCGCCTTGAAGGGATTGGAGGGGGCAACGATGAGGCTGTCCTTGGCCAGCTGGCGGCTGCGGTACACGCTGCCGTCCACCTTGAAGGTGACAGTATACAGGGTGCCGAACTTGGCCGTGATGGTGTGGTCTTCGGCCGCCACAATGGAGTTCTCGAAGATCTGCTCGCCGTCGTCGGTAAACCAGCCCTGGAAGCCTTCGCCACTTGCCGTAGGCAGCGTGCCGTAGGTGTCGCCCAGCTTGTAAGTCCTGGTTACGGTATTGCTGCCGTTTTTAAAGGTAACCGTATAGGTATCGTCCTTGACGGCGGGTGCACTGCTGTCCTTGGCACCTACGGTGAAGCTGTCGGACCAGATGGAGACCTCGCCGCTGGCGTTTCTGCCATAGATGGTCAATTTGTAGGTGCCCTGCTTCAGAGAACTGAAGGTCGCGGATTTATCCAACTCCCACAGGTCAAACCAATTGCCCTTGCCGCTGCCCGTGACGGTAAAACCCGGTTCGCCGGAGGTACCTTTCACCTCCACAGTCACAGAACTGATGCTTTTGGTGCAGGAGATGACGCCGCGCAGGGGGAAGGAGGAATTACCATCGGTGAGATGGTGGGTGACCGTGCCGCCGATGGCATCGGAGTCATCGCAGCCGGGGTAAAACAGACCGGTCAGGGTCCAATCGTCGGTGCCGCCAAGCTTGTTCAGCGACCAGCGGGCGGCCTTGGCACTCTCGTCAGTCAGACCCACGGTGTAGGTAGTGACAGTGGTGGTGGGGTTGTTCTTCAGGTCCTCGTCGACCATCTCCCCCACGACTTCCACTATAACGGTCTCAATGGATTTGCCGGTCATCGCCTCTGTCAGCAGCAGCAATTCGTCCTCGGTAAAGGACTCCATGATGCGCGCCTCCAGATCGTCCTCTGTTTCTTTGCTTTGGGCGAGGTTTTCCAGCTTCTTGATCAACGTGGTCTTGTTTTCCTCCGTTATGTTCTGCATAGCGGAAATCTTTGCCTTGATCTCGGCCATAATGGCCTCGTCGTTTTTGTCCTTAAACTGCTCCTCGAACAGATTGTTCAGCTTCTTTTCCAGCCGCGCGGAAAAGTCCGCCGCCGCTGCATTTGTCTGTCCATCGGCGGGCGTCTGCGCAATTTCGCTTATCTTCGCGGTAATCAGGTCATCCCGGCTCTGGCCGTCCGCTGTGACATCCGCGCTGGTCACCGTCACGGTCACATACTGCTTGGTGCCCACATTTTGCAGGGTATAGCCGCTGCTGGTGCTGCCGTAGATCACCCAGAACTGGTTGTTGTCAGCGGCGGGGGACGCCAGCACCGGCTTGCCGCCGGAGATAGTCAGGCGCTGACTTCCGTCCGTGGTAGCGATGGTGTATTTTTCACCGCTGTAATAGGTGATCTGCAGCTTGACGGCCTTGTCGGCCGTTACAAGGGTAGACTGGCTGGGGTCGAGCCCGTGGGTCTGCTCGTTGTTGTTGATATAAAGCAGGGTGTACTTGCCTTCGGCAATATCAGGGGTAGAGTTGACATAGCGCATCACCAGCGCGTCCGACGGCTCATTGACATGGAGACGGCTGTACACAGAGGTCTGAACGCCGCCGCTGTTGACGTTGAAATACGCCATGGAACGACCGTACACGCCGTACTTCTGGGCGGTGTAGGTATCCATGTTATCTTCTTTATATTTGCCGACGGGGTCCAGACGGCTGCACTCGGCGTAAATAGCGGCGATCAACTCCGCCTCACTCTGGTTCTTGAAGCCGCCCAGTGACCGGAACGCCCGGGCAATAACGCCGGTGGCGCCACTCATTTTGTCATCACTGTTGGCGCCATAGGTAACGCCTACGCCGTGGTGGACGCTGCGGCTCCAAAAGACGTTCTTCAGGGCGACGGAGTAGTTGTCGATGTCAAAGCCGCTGAACAAGCGCTCAATATTGCTGACAAGCTGGGTGTACTGGGTGCTGCCCCAGAACTCCGTCTGTGCCTGACCGAACTCATTAGAGGTTTTGCCATGGCCGATGGACTGCCACACCGTCTTGAAATTAGTGCCATAGCCGGGGTTTTCATTGCCGTTTACATCGAAGTTATAGGCTCTCCACAGCGTGTCACCGAAGTCGTAGTATGTACTGCCCTTGGGCTGCTGCTTCAGCCAATTGATGAAATTTGTCACCGTGCCCTCCACGAACATATACAGTCCGTAGGAGGTGCCGCCGCTGTCACCCTTTACATTGGAGACACGGCCCGGGTCCGCGTTGTTGCCGGTCTCGTAGTACTGGCTCAGTTCACCGATGCCCACGCCGGTCCACGGCTTGCTGGCCGCCAGCAGTATGGTGGTCAAACAGCTCACCGCCATCACCGCCGCCAGGATCAATGCCATTCCCCGTTTCGTCCTTTTCATGTCGATACACCCTGCCTTATCTCTAAGTTGTATGGGAAGCGCCGGCGGCGGGAAGGCCCTCCGCCGATTTACATAACAATAGTCATGTGTAGTATACCATCGGTCTGCGTCGTTGTCTACCAAAAAAACGAGAAAAACACAAAAAATATGAAAATTTTGTCACCGGCGCCACAAGATTTGGGTGGATTTATGGCGCGGAATGGCGTATAATGACCGCAGGCTGACAAAAATACGCAAGGAGAAATCAATTTATGTCAACGAATACGAAAAAGAAACACGGCACCGGCGCGGCGGTGGTACTCATCGTGCTGTGCCTGCTGGCGCTGGGCACGCTGGGATATATTATCTGGCGGCAGTTTAATCCCGTGGTGCCGGAGACGGCGGCGGGCTATGTGGCCGCTGCTGGGACCACCGCCCCTGTGTATGACGAAAACGGGACTCAGCTGGGTTCCCTGGTCCGCGGCGCGGAGGTACAGTACGTTGCTGAGGACGCCGAGGGCGGCGCGGACCGCGTCCGCGTGGTCAACGGCGAGGGCTATGCCTATCTGGACGCGGCCAACCTGACCGCAGACTACAACGGCGCGGTGCTGACCGATACCGTCTACGCCCTGCGGGGCATGAGCCTGACGGATGAGACGGGCGCGGTCCCCGGCTGCGCCGTGGAAAAGGGCATGGCGCTGATCGTCACCGGCTTTGACGGCCTGGACGAAAACGGCGAGGTCCTGCGCTGGGCCGTCAGCTGTGACCGGGGCGAGGGGTACATCGACGGAGAGAACGTCCGCATGACGGAGGAGGAAGCGCTGGCGCAGTATGACGACGCGCTCTACCAGCGCCACGCCGCGCGGGGCGACGCCTGGGGCGGCGGCGACGCGGCCGACCTGGACTACTACCCCACGGAGAAGCCGGCCTTCACGGACAATGTGATGCCCGACGAGGTGCGGGCCCTGTACCTGAATGGCAGCGCCATTCAGTACGCGGACAGCTATATCCGGCTGGCCCAGGGGACGGGCATCAATGCCTTTGTGGTGGACATCGTGGACGGCACGGCGGTATCCTACGCCTCCCCGGTCATGCAGCAGTACAGCCCGTCCGCCTACGCTGCGGCCCAGGACACCATGGAGGGCTTCAAGGCCAACGTGCAGAAGCTCCGCGACGCCGGCTACTATGTCATCGGCCGCATCACGGTGTTCAACGACGCCCACCTGGCCGCCGACCACCCGGAATATGTCATCTCCGACCTGAACGGCACGCCCCTGAAGATCAGCTCCATGTACTGGCCCAGCGCCTACAACCGCACCGTGTGGCAGTACAAGGTGGAGCTGGCTCTGGAGGCCGCCGCTCTGGGCTTCAACGAGATCCAGTTCGACTACATCCGCTTCCCCGACGGCGCGTATAAGTACGAGCAGGCTGGTACCATCGATTACAAAAACACCTACGGTGAGAGCAAGGCACAGGCGGTCCAGAGGTTTCTGATCTACGCCGCGCAGCGGCTGCATGACGCCGGGTACTACATCTCCGGCGATGTGTTCGGCGAGTGCGCCAACGCCTATGTGACGGCCTGCGGCCAGTACTGGCCGGCCATCAGCTCCGTGGTGGACGCCATCTCCGGCATGCCCTACCCGGACCATTACAGCGCTCAGGGTGACTATAAGCCGTGGGAGCACCCCTATACCACGGTCCATAACTTCGGCGAGAGCGCCATGGCCCGCCAGAGCGAGACGGCCTCTCCCGGCGCGGTACGCACATGGATACAGTGCTACAACGCCATTCGTGAGCCGTATAACCACTACGGCGCAGCGGAGCTGGCCGACGAGGTCCGGGCCCTCCGCGACGCCGGGTGTACCGGCGGCTTTATGACCTGGAACGGCGCGTCCGACATCGACAAATACGCCGAGGTCATCTCCGCCCTGCAATAAATAAGCAAAAAAAGAAAGCCCGCACGGGCTTTCTTTTTTTGCTTATTGCGCCTCCATGGCCTTCTGGGCAAAGCTGTTGTCCACCAGCTTGTCGAAGTCCACCCACTGGTCCTTCTCCAGCTCACCGGCCTCAGTCATCACCGTCTCCAGCCGTTCCAGTGCCGACCGCGCCATCATCGGCCCCGCGTTCCAGGCGTCGATCTGCCGGTGCCGGGCGGTAACGGCCTCCAGCGTGTCGATGTCCGTATCCGGGAACTGATCGATAATGGCCTCTGCCACCTCCCGGTCCGTGTGGTCCACGATCCACTGCTGCGCCCGGGCAATGGCGTTGGCAAAGCTCTGAATGACCTCCGGATGCGCCGTCATATAGCTCTGGCTGGCGAAATAGGCGGTGTAGGGTATCTCCCCGGATTCCTCGCCGATGGAGCAGAGGATATACCCGTGTCCGGCGCGCTCTACCTCCGTGGCGGTGGGCTCAAACAGCGTCACATAGTCCCCCTGTCCGCCGGTGAAGGCCCCCGCCATCATGTTGAACTGCACCGAGGTGTCCACCACCGCGTCCTCCTGGGGCACGATGCCGTGCTGCTTGAGGACGTATTCCAGCGTCATCTCCGGCACGCCGCCCTTGCGCCCGCCGATGATGGTCTTGCCCCTCAGGTCGTTCCAGTCGAAGGCCTCATCACTGCGGCCCACCAGGAACGAGCCGTCCCGCTTGGTCAGCTGGGCGAAGATCACCGGCAGATCATCCTTGCCCTGCGCGTGGATATAGATGCAGCTCTCCGGCCCGGCCAGGCCGATGTCCGCGCCGCCGGATACCACGGCGGTCATCACCTTGTCGGCGCCGCCGCCGTTGCTCAGTTCAATGTCCAGCCCCTCATCGGCGAAGAACCCCTGGCTCATAGCCACGTACTGCGGTGCGTAGAACACCGAGTGCGTCACCTCACTGAGCCGGACCGTGACATTTTTCGCCTCCGTGCCGGCGGTATCGCCGGTATCGGTCCCCGCACCGCAGCCGGTCAGCAGGCTGAGCGACAGCAGCGCGGCCATACAAATGCAGATAAGTTGTTTTTTCATGCACGTACCCCCCATAGATGATTTAAGAATGCTTCCGCCCGCAGCACCAGCAGGTACATTCCCACTGCCGCCAGCCCCAGCACCAGCACGCTGGCCATGACCAGGTCCATGTTGAATACCTGGGAGCCGTAGACGATGAGATACCCCAGCCCGGCCCGGGACACCAGGAACTCGCCCATGATGACGCCCACCCACGAGAGGCCCACATTCACCTTCAGCGTGGAGAACAGCGTGGGACAGTTGGCCGGGAACACCAGCAGCCACAGGATCTGGCGCTTGTCAGCGCCCAGCGTCCGCATCAGCCGCAGCTTCTCCGGGTCGGTGGTGCGGAAGCCGGTGTACATACTCAGGATGGTGACGATGAGTGAAATGGCCAGCGTCATGGTGACGATGGCCCCCATGCCCGCGCCCATCCACACGATGAAGATGGGCCCCAGGGCTGTTTTCGGCAGTGCGTTCAGCACCACCAGGTACGGGTCCAGAATGCGGGCGGCGGTGTCCGACCACCACATGGCCACGGCGACGGCCGTGCCCAGCACTGTCCCGGCGGTAAAGCCCAGCACCGTCTCACCGATGGACACCGCCGCGTGGTGCCACAGCTCGCCGGAGGCGCACAGCCGCCACAGGGTCTGCACCATGCGGCTGGGACTGCTGACCAGAAAGCCGTCGGACAGCCCCAGCCGGCAGCTGAGCTCCCACACGGCAAACAGCCCCGCCACCAGCGCGATCTGCCAGATACGCACCCGGCGCTTTTCGCGGCGCACGGTCCTCAGGTACGCCGCACGGCGGGGCGAAGGCGCTTTCTCAGGCATGAACGTCCAGCTCCTTCCATATGGCGTTGAAGTACCGGTGAAATTCCGGCGTGTCCCGGCGCTCCAGCGGCGGCAGACCACGCAGCGCACCCATGTCCATCTCCGCCTTCACCACGGCGGGGCGGCGGGACAGCACCACCACCCGGTCGGACATACTCACCGCCTCAGCGATGTCATGGGTGACCAGCAGGGCCGTTTTGCCCTCCTGCTGCAATATGCGCCAGATATCCGCCGACACCGCCAGCCGTGTCTGGTAGTCCAGGGCGGAAAAGGGCTCATCCAGCAGCAATATCTCCGGCTCAGTGGCCAGGGTCCGGATCAGGGCGCAGCGCTGGCGCATACCGCCGGAGAGCTGGCAGGGCCGCTTTTTGGCAAAGGACGCCAGCCCGTAGCGCTCCAACAGCCGGGACACATGTGCATAGGCCGCCGGGTCCTTCTCACCACGGACCGTCAGCCCCAGCGTCACGTTGTCCCATATATTCCGCCACTCGAAAAGCTGGTCCCGCTGGGGCATAAAGCCGATTTTTAGCGACGTGCCCTGTACCGCCCGGCCGTCGATCTCGATAGCGCCGCCGCTGAGGGGCTCCAGACCGGCAATGGCGCTGAGCAGGGTGGATTTGCCGCAGCCGGAGGGCCCCACTAAACTGACGAACGCGCCCTCCTCCACCGTGAAGGACACGTCCCGTACCGCCTCCACCTCGCCGTCCGGGGCTTGATAGCAGGCGGCGGCATGACGGAGCGTAATGCTCATATCCTATGTGACCTCCTGTCGGGAATGATGGGAGACTTCTCTCCGTGGTCATTCTACGCAGGAGGGACCCTCGGGGTGCCCTACGGCAGCAGATACGGTGCCAGCAGCGCCGCCAGTCCCGCTGACAGCGCCGCCTGCACCGCCTTGGCCGGCACATACAGCCGCAGGGAGATGCCGCTGCCCGCCGTCACCGCCGCCGTCTGGCAGTGGACGCTGAGCCCGCCCCAGCCCAGCAGCGCCGCCGCGGTGACGAAGCCCCGGCGGTCCGGTGTCAGGCGCAGGATGCCGTTGGTCAGCTCCAGCACCCCAGCCGCCAGCGGCGGCAGGGGACCGATGAGCCCCTCCGCCAGACGCAGCAGCACCAGAAAGAACACCACGAACCCGCACACCCGGGCCACTGTCTCTTATACACATCTGACGCTGCCGACGAACTCTAGGGTGTAGATC
>ENA-UBIY01000173-UBIY01000173.1-human-gut-metagenome-genome-assembly--contig:-NODE-173-length-23268-cov-8.445440_pt1 | contig 23268 bp, 4 predicted proteins | sample MGYA00244945_ERZ654882 | MGnify/ENA primary metagenome ERZ654882 (study PRJEB26926, sample SAMN06164824) | human gut metagenome | biome: ENVO:00009003; feature: ENVO:2100002; material: ENVO:00002003...
CGTCAGATGTGTATAAGAGACAGTATTAGCACAGCTTATAGATACTCAATGATATAATATGAAAAAGAAAAACAATAAAAAGACTATACCAGCATATGCGTTTGGCATGGATCAGTTGTCAAACTACCTTGGTGGAGCTAATGTATTTGGCTCTGCCATTTCTGGTTTATCAGAAGAAGGTTCAACAGGTGATGTTGCAGGTAGTACTATTGGCAGTGCAGCTTCGTTAGCCGGTGCTGGTCTCACTGTAGGTGGTCCTATTGGCGCCGCTGTTGGTGGTGGATTAGGATTGGTAAGTGGACTTATTGGTTCAATTAAACGCAAAAAGCAAATGCAAGCATTACGACGCAGAAAGGAAACCCTCAACAAGACCAAAATAGGTATGAATGCTGCAGCTGAAACTGAAGGGGAATATTGGGATAATAATGATCTTGCATATACATTTGAGAATGGTGGAATACTCCCAGACTTAGCGTACTTGGACAATAACGAAGTGGTCAGAGATGACTCTGGTAATATTGTTCAGGTTCCAAACACACAACCTGGCACAGATAATCATCTAGTGGATGCATCTACTTTAGAATCTGTATTATCTGACAAGATTAAAAGACCAGGTACAAATCGTACATTTGCTAAGGAAGGACAAATATTATCTAAAATGACAAAACCTAGCAAAGGCAAAGATATATTTGCTGAAAATACAAACAGATTAAATAAAATAAATGCTAACAAAGCTTATAATAAATTGTTAGCAGAACAAGAAGCCGTTAAAGCTGCAAAGGGCGTTAAACCCAAAGTAAAAGGAATACCTGCATATGCAGATGGTAAGGGTAAAACTGTAGACGATGTTAGAAGTAAGATGAATGCAGATACATACGCTGCATATTCTGATTTCTTTGATGAACTCGGTACAGGATTAAATAAATTTGGTGAAGCATTGGGGTATTTTCCAAAACGCATATTTGGTCCTCTTATAAATAACAAGAACATAACTAAAGCTGTAGAATCTGCAAGAAATACAAAGCCTTCTGCCACTTCTATGGATTATACTGGTGACACCAACATTAGTAAAGTATTTAATAGAAGTACATCTATGAATCCTTTATCAATTGGTTCTCCTACTACTGGTGCTTGGTTTTCATATCCAACACAAACAGTAGATGCAATCACATATGCAAACGACGAGCCAATCTATGTTGACATACCTCTTCGACCGATTGAATCTGAACCAACTTTAACAAACACGTACACAAATGCATCGAATAAACAAGTTACAAAAACTCCTAGTACTACTGGTTCCGTAACCACCAAACAGACAACCAAACCCAACATTACTAAAACCACTACTCAAAGATTATCTGAACCAACAATACCACTAGTAAATACTAGTATGACAATAGATTGGGATGATGTTGTTACTCCAGTAAATATACCAGCATCTGCAGATGAAGCTACTAAAAAACGTGCACTCAGTAAGCCAAAAAATGGATATTCACCAGATTGGTTATCATTGGCTCCTACAGTGTATAATGCTTTGCAGTCATTAAGAGGACCAGAAGAAGAACCATTAGTATTAAACCCATATGCTGGTGCAGTTAGAAGTACAATGGCTAGACGTAGAATGAATATTGAACCCGCAAGATTGGCTAACAGTAGATCAAGAGCTATTTCAAACTATAACTTAGCAAACATTAATGCTAACACTGGTGCTAATTTAGCAGCAAGAACTCAAGCTGCTGTTGATGAATATGCTTCTAACGCAAATATGTACGCAACTAAACAAAATGCCGATAATGCTTACTTGGGAGAATACGCAAATACTCTTAATAATTTAGGACAACAATTTGTACAAAGTGAAAATATGTACAATGATCTTAATGCTAGAAATAGAGCTGCTGCTAGAAACTTTGGAGCAACTGCAACTAGTCAACTTGGTAAATGGTCTCAAGTAAATAGACTAATGCAAAATCAATACAATAGGGATCAAATGACACTACCATTCTTAGCTGATTTCTTAAGTCAAGGATTTACTAAAGAACAAGTGGATAATTTATTAACAAGAACTAGAAATAGAGTTTAATATGGTAAATAGATATGATAATCCTGCACAAGCAGAGTTCATAAATACATACGTTCCAATTCCATTTGAACAATTGTATACACTTGGGAAGCAGGCAAAAGAAAACGTAGATCAAGCATTAAAAGATTATTCAACAGCTTTGGACAAATGGGCTGAATTTCAATCTCCATCCGCTGCTGACACAAAAGCATACTATGATGAAACTTATGGTAGAGCTTTGCCTGTGGCTGAAGAATTGTCTAAAAACTTAGACATGATAAAAACTGCAGAAGGTAGATCTAAGATATATTCAGCAATAAACAATGTAGACAGAGCTAAATTAAGTATGCTTCGTCAAAGTGCTGAAGGTTTAAGAGAGAGACAAAAAGTAAATCAACGTCTAATGCTAGAAGGTAAATATAATCCCTTGTGGCACGATGTTGATTTTACTGGTTATAACACACTTACTTCAGGTATTTATAATGATGTATCTCCACTAGGTTATCAATCAATAAAAGATCTTACAGATAAATATGTAAATAATCTTAAAGATAGCTATTTGGGTAGATCCAACGGTTTTATTCATACTGGTGTAACTGGGGATCAAATTAAAAAAATATTGGATGAAAATAAAAGTGGTATACTATCTACTCCTGAGGCTCAAATGCATATGCAAGTGTACTTAAAACAGAACCCTGGAGCAACCGCTGAAGATGCTGCAAATGCTTTTATGGAAAGAGCATATATAGATAATCAAGAATACATTAGAAATAATATTACAGTAGACCCATATGCAATGCAAGCTTTGAAAGGACAACAAGCTTTAAGAGTTGCAGCTATACGAAAAGGAAAAAATGGTGAACAACCAACTGATTATCCAGATGCTTATACTAAATTGTATAATGACGCAGTAGTTCAAGAAAAGCGTCAAATGCAAAATAATCCAAATCTAACTAGAACAAGATCATTTATAGAAGGTCAAGCATCTATGATACAGACTTTGACAGACGCTGCTAATGCTCTAGAATTAGGTGCTATTACTCCAGAAGAATACAACACTATGTATAAGGCATACCAAGAATCTGCATCAAAGAACTACAGTAATGAAGCTATGGCAAATGCTTATGCAGAGGATGTTAGGGATATGTTTGCTAAACAATCTGATATATTCCCAGCTGTTGGAGTAAAACAAGAAAAGTTACCACTGTACTATGATACTGCGTCCAGGGTGTTGAACGAACTTACTTATCCTACTTCAGGATTAGTTATGAACCGTTACAATAAAATAAAATCTTCTAAAGAAGTAGAAATTAACAGTAATGATGCTATAACTAATGGATTTACTATTCCAGATACTAATGGGTTAATATTGTCCACAGACTTTGTAAACAAAGTAATGAAGGTTCCTTCTATGAAATACACGGTTCAGGACAATTCAAGACTTAATAGAAACTTTGCAGAAGACCTAAAATCTGGAGTATTCCAAGATGTTATAAAGGTGCCTAGAAACAAAATAATGGTAGGTGAATCCAATGGCCAACCACAATTATTTCAAAGGGTTAGTGTTAAGATACCTATTCAGTCTATAAGAAATGCTAACTATGATGTTGACAGTTTTAAAGAAATGGTTAATAAAACTATGGGTTTAACATCTGAAGTTGGTTTAAGTGTTAAGCCAATAAAAGGTGAAAGTGTGGAAGATGCGTGGGGTCACTCTGACACTAGAGGTGGTGCAGCTCTTACTGGAGAATACTTTACATTTGATGCAATGGAACCAATTGATCCACATGGTATGACAAGAATGACTTTTGATCAAGAAGTCAATAAAGAACATGGTGGGTCTAAACTACAAAATGATTTATATGATAGTTCATATAACGAATCATATTCTTCTGATATCGAACTTTATCAAACTATGCTTAATCTGTTACAATAATATATGGAAACATCTATATTAGACAAATACAATGCTGGTTTAATTCCTTCTAAAACCAATGCCACTACTGCCGCTATACGGCAAGTAAATGCACAGCATTCCCCTTTAACAAAAATTAAAACAGGGTACGATCGTGAATTGGAACAAACTCCAATTGATGATTATGAAGAAATGTATCTATTGGACAAAGAAAATCCAGAGGAAACTCTTAAAGATAAGAGCTACTTAAAAGATGCATGGACCACTTTTATGAATAGTAGAGATCAAATCAATCTAATGTCGGAAAGAGCTAAATTAGCTAAGGATATAAATCCCGTATTAGATGATATTGATTATGAATTGAATTTTCTTAGTGATAAGCAAAAGCTTAAAAATCTTGAAAATACTATTCCTACTTTGGATGAGAATTCTGAAGAATACAAAAATGCAATATCTGAATATTTTCAACTTCAAAGAACATTAGCAGATAGACAAGAGCAATACGATAGCATCTTGTCTAAATATGGTGAAAAAGAGGGTGATAACATTGATGCGAGAATTGAATATCTAAGTAATTCTAGAAAATCGTGGGAAGAAGAAAGATCTAAAGTAAATGAAGAAATAAATAATATATATTCTAACTTACGAGATAGATCTGAAAATTATACACCGTCTTCTGAATTTAGAATAAAAGAACAAAGAGCTCAAGATAAACCTTGGTATTCCCCAGATTATTTCTTATACGCTGGTCCAGGTTTAACAGGTTCTTCTATGGCAACTGTTTATGGTTATATCGCAGATGCTTTAGCTACCGGAGCTTTGTGGTTAGGTAGACACTATGCTACTACTGGAGCATTGAACGCTGTCCCTGGAATTGGTGCTGCATCTAATTTAATCGGGTGGGGTAGTGCAATTGCAGCTACTGCAGCTAGTGTTGCTGGTAATATATACAGTAGACATAGAGAGTCTCTAGCTCAAGTATATGGTGCGTATAGATCTAGAATTGAAGATAGTTTAAAGGAACAAGGTATTGACATTAAACAATATGCTGAAATTGGTAGAAACCAGTTAAAACAACAAGACCCCAATATAGATGTTTCTAAGATCTCTGATGATGAGATAATAGATAGAGTTATATCTGGAGAGATAAACATAAATGATGCAACTCTAGCAAATGCTAAAAGATCTTTAAAAGATGGATTAGAAAGAGTTTATGATAATAACATGGCATTATCTGCTATGGATGTTGCTCAATCTGCTTTAGTATTTGCACCTCTTGGTAAAGCTATGGGTAAAATAATAACAGCTCCAATTAAAACTGCTTTAAACCCATTGTTAAAAACAGGTACGAAATTAAGCGAAGCTGCAGCAAGTAAATATAACAAACTTATAGACGCTTATACTGGGTTTAATGCTAGACTTGCATACAATTCCCCAGTAAAAAATGCTAGTCTGCAAGCTGCCAAAGCACTTGGTAGATTGGGTTTTTCTGCTACTGGAGAAGCGTTTGAAGAAGCCAATCAAGATGTATTTGATTATGATTATATTTCTGGTAAGTATGATGGAAAGTCTAGCAGTATTTTTCAATCTTTAATGGGCTTAGCTGACGCCAATTATCGTACTGCAAAAATATTATCTGGAATAGATACTGAATCTGAATTAGCAAATGATCCACAATTTTGGAATGATGTGAAAGGGGGATTTGCATTAGGTTTGTACATGGGGGGACCTACGATTGCTTATCATTCTGGATTGAAAACTTACAAAGATATGACTGCCAATTCTTTTGTAAGAGACGTAGTTGCAGATCACATTGGTAAAAAAGATGCAATGATCAAAGCTATGTCATACTCTGAAATGGCAAATAAAAAGTTGAATTATCAACAAAATGTACTTGATGTACTTGAAAATTATAAGTATAATTTGCCAGAAGGTATTACTGAACAAGATTTAAATGATGAAATAGCTACTGCAAATAACATTTTCAGTTTATCTAAATCTAAAGTAAACCAAAATATTGGTAAGACTATTGGATACAATCCTGGAACTACTGAATATAATACTTTAATTGGATTGCAACACTTGGCTACAATAGATGCACAAGAAGCGCTTGACAATGCCAATCAAGCACAAGAGGCAGACAATGCTTTCTATACTACTTTGGAAAATGATCAAATGTTAAATCATTATTCTCCAGAAGAGAAGCTTACTGCTGTTGCATTAACTAAGTTAAACATTCAAAAGCAAGCATTAGAACAATTAAAAACAGCACTCGAATCTAAGCCAGAAGAAAATCAACAAAAGTTTGGTATAACGAATGAGTCAAATGCTGTTGGTAAATCTATTTCAAAAGAAATACCTAATATATTAAAAGACATAGATGCTAAACTAAATCAATTATCAGAAGGTACTAGATTCAGTTCAAACTTCATAGCCACTCCAAATTTGGTTAACAAAGGTATTGATAGTTATGTCAACACAATGATTGCAAATCATGACCTTTTGGTAGCTGAGCATAAGATGAATGAAATATTCGGCAATACTTTGGAAGATGGCAAACTTATAAACTTCAACAACGCTTCTAATGAATCAAAAAAGAAGATAGGTAAAAAGATAAAAGAAAGAATTGATAATTATATAAACAATTCAGATGAATCATCAAAGATAGTAGAAGAAAATGCAAAGGATGTTGTTGAAGCAGAATCTGCAAAAGAAATGTCTAGAGAAGCAGCTAATCAAAGTGATGATCAACAACCTATTACTAACAACGAAACTCAAGTAGATAATCAAGTAGCTTCTAAAGTAGAACAAGAAAAGGTTGAATCTCCAAAGACTCCTATAATGGATGATAGGGCTACTCCTGACATTGATACTAAGATACCAGTAGCAGAGGTAGAGATAAAGAAAGATGAGGAGTTTCCCAATAAAGGTTTGGAAGAGTTAAGCAAAGAATTTGAAGAAACTTTAGCCAAAGTAAGAGAAAAAAAAGAACCGGAAACAGAAGATACTGAAAGCAAACCTAAATCTAAACCTCAACCAGTTGTTGAAACTCAAGAAGATGAAGAAGATGAAATAGAATTTGAACGAGCTGATGAAAAAGCTCTGATAGATCTTGCAAATTCTGAAGCTGTTTCAGACGAGGATGATAAAAAAGTATCTGAAACTTATGAAACTTCTAATCCTGAAGTAACTGAAGAATCTCAAGTAAAATGGGCCCGTAAGAAGATTGCTACAGAATCTAAAATGAACAAAAGAGCAGATATGGACTCTGAGACTAGAGATTTGGATGAATCTTTAGAAATTGAAGAAATGGTACAAGATAAAGTATCTCATACACTGTTCTTTAATCCTGATGCTACAACGCCTATTTATCCTGGTGCCAAGCCAGGCAAGGAATTAGCAGAGAGAATAAAAGATCCAAACTTTTTTAATGATAGTTTCTGTGAGTTTGTTATAAATAAAGATTATACAGAAAAGGGGCATAAACCATATAAAGAAAATGATCCTAGTACATATGATTCTGCATCTATAATAATGTTAATTCATCATGGCACTGGCGATTATGCAATGGCTTTGAAAACTCCTTCTGGAGCTAGAACTTTCTTAGCAGCAAAATTAGCTAGCATACCTAAAGAAAGGCTTACAGAAGAGGATATTAATCTTATTAATAATGCTAATGATTTATCTATAGCAGATTTACGTAGATTTAGAAATGCAGTAATTTCTACAATAGAGTCTGCAACAAATGATGAAGCTGTAGTACCTAGCACAATAGTTAGAACTAAAGGAATACCTAATGTTGTTAGAAAAGATGGTAGAGCTGTATTCAGACCAATACACGAAGTAAAAGGCTTACAGATACCAACAGAAATTACTGATATTACTCCAGAAAATGTAACATTTGGTATAAGTGATGGTATTGTAAAAGATTCCGATATAATAGGAGCCAATGGTGAAATGTTGCCAGGTAAAGGGGGTAGTGGACAATTATTTATTTATCCACCAAAATCTAGTACTTTATCAAATCAAATGTTGCCATTACAATTAACTCTTCAAAGATTTGACAGGAAGCAAGCTGAGTTTTTAGTTGACTTGTTAATCAATTATGGCACTAATCCTAACTCTGAATATAGAGATACAGGAGTTATTGCTGGAGAATTAATTGACTTTATGGTTAGATTTGGAGATGCTACCAAAGTAACCACTGCAGATAAAACATTTGATTGGTTAAAAGAAAAGCAATTGTATATTGATGATAAATCCAATCTAATAGTTGGTGAAAAAACATTCAATATAGGCAATTTATCTACTCAGGATAAAAAAGACATAGTTGAAGCTTTAATGGGATTCCATTGGCGTGTAGCTAGAAAGAATTTCTTCAGCCCAATAAAAGAAGCATTACCTTCTGTATATGATTATTTTAACAATAATTCTGTTGATTTGCTTGATATCATTCCAGGTATATCTCTTACTAAGGATGATTTCGTTTCTTCTACCCCAGTTTATACTATGGGTGTGTTAGAAAAAGCTGGTATAATAAGAAGTGACTTAGATGATCAACTATTTAAAGATTCTTTCGCATATGCTGAAGACATTCAGAAAGTACCAAGAAAGATCAACAATACTGAAATAAAAGAAGCTGCTGAAAATAAAGCTAGTTCATTGCCAAATATTCCTAGTATCCCAGAACCACAGGCAGATATTACTAAAGATGTTACAACTTCTGAAGCCACTACTCAAGATGATTCTTATATAGATGAAATAACTAATGATGGAGAAATAGATCCTTTGAGCCTGGGTATTGATGAAGATTTTGATATACCTACTCGTAAAGTTACAGGTAACATATCAGAAGTAGTAACTCCAGAGGAAATTCAATGGTTTAGAAATAAATTAGGATTACCAGAAGATTCTTTACATATTGTTGAAGATGCTATTGCACTTGGTGGTAATGAATATGCTATGGGTCTTGTTAGAAAAGATTCTACCATACTGTGGAAAGGTGCAGAACGTGGTACATTGTATCATGAAGCATTCCATAGAGTATCGTTATTAACTATTTCTCCAAAGGAAAGAAAGAAAATTTATGAATTCTATAGAAATAGAACTGGTTTTGTTGGAAGTGACAAACAAGTAGAGGAAGCTTTAGCAGAAGACTTTAGGCAGTATATGCTGAATAAAGTAGATCCTGAATTAAATCTTCTTAAAAGAGCTTGGAAAGCTATTAAGAATTTCATAAGTAAATGGGTTTGGAGAACTGATACCAGCATTGATAATATTTTTAATAGAATCGCTTCTGGTTATTATAATAGATCTAAACAAAATTCAGCTGCTGTAAATGAATTTCTTGCTGCATATAAAGGTGCAGGTGCCCCATTTAAGGTAAGAGGTCATAAATTTAAAAACATTAATAACACACAATTTAAAGAAACTGTAAATTCACTTGTAGGTGCTTTATTTACATTAAATAATGTAAGATTGCGTGATGATTTACAGAATCTTAATTACGGAGTGTTGAAAGCTGCATTAAAACCAGAAATAACAGCAAAGTTAGTTGAAAAAGAAACTATTACTAAGGAGCAAGGGGAAGTTAGAAATGAAATATACAATACATTTGATACTGTATTTAAACCAGAAATTATAAATAAATTAAATGAGTATCAAATAAGAGCAGTGGATAAGCAGGAAAATATTGATGCAGAGATTGATGAGAAAGCAGTTGGTAATGATGTAGGTGATCAGATGGCTAACTACATTCAAGAACAATTAGCTGTTTCAGTTAAAGATAATGCTCTTGCATCTATAAAGATTTTCATTGCAACAATGCCTAGAACAGAATTTGTCATGAAACAAAAAACAAATCCTGATGGCACTGTGACTAAAGTACAAGGTGTTGCTGCAATAAAGAGTCCTGTTACAGGCTTACCTCTAATGGTCGACTTTGATAAATCTTGGAATACAATTATTAATGAAATTCACTCTGAAAACACATTCAAAGGAATGATGAACAAGAGTGCAAAACTTGCTAAAGTAACACCATTATTTAAAACTTTGTATAATGAATTATACAAGATTACGAATGAATATGTACAAAAGAAAGGTATTCAAGAGGACGAAGTTCAAAAAATAGCAAGAGAGAATTTACAAACTCAGTTTAGAAATACATTCCGTAAAGCTAGACACAAGTTAGTTGGTATTTTATCAGAAAAAGTTGAAGATGAAAACGGTAATGAACAAACTAACTTGTATGTTAAAGATGAGAATGCAAATAAAGTATCTAAAAATATATTAGAGGGTTGGAATTACAATTTAATAACAAACAGTGGTGTATTAGATACTTCTGATAACTTATTTAAAGCAAAAGTTAGTGAGTCTGAAGAATTCGTAGCCAGAGAAATCAACAATGAGTTTAATAAAATAATAAAGGTTGTAGAGAAATATAAAACTACACCTAACAAGAAACTAGTAAATGGTCAAACTTATAAAGAGTATGTACCAGAGAAGTTAATTACTATTAAGAACAAGATAGTTGATTTACTTAATAAAGTTGGAGTAGAAATTGATTTAGAGTCACTAAATTCTTTCCTTACTAAGGAATATTACAATTCAGATCCTACTGAAGCATTAGTTTCAATGTTATCAGATAGATCCAATAAGAGTATATACTTCTTCTTTAATTCCAAAGTAAAGGATTTGGCAAAAATTCAAGAAAGTGGTGTAATTCCTGGTCAATACAATAGAAGTATTACAAAGTATTATGCTGATTCTAAATTCTTAGGAAGACTTGCTGAGACATATGCGATGTTGCATCCTTCTTCTGATGAATTATCAGTATTAGCTACTGATGGTAAATTGTTATATCCTATATCAGAACACAATTATTTGTCTGATATGGTTCAAAGATTGGATAATGATCCAGTAACGGTAGAAGCACTTACCAAAGTGCTATACAATACTGGTAATAATGACAATCCTAATTATTTCAAGGGTTCTGTATTGTTAACAAATTTGTATAATAATGCGGATACTAAAGGTAAAATAGGGTTTGAAACACTTGTATACTTTAAGGAACAAGGTAGTGCAGATAAAGGACGTAAGTATACAGAAATATCCCCTCTTGAAGACTATATTGCTAAAATGACATTTACCAGAGCAGGTAGAATTGTCTTACCTACTATGGGTGATTCTCAAACATATAATACGTTGTATGGTACTGCAATAAATAACTTTAAAAATCCATTTGATGTAAGTAATGGTGAAATAAAATTCGATGCTCAGATTCTTAAAAGATTTATCAATTACTTTGAAACTGAATTAGATACCATTGAATTTAATTACAAGAATGAGAAGAATTTGACTGAAGAACAAAAAATAAAGAACTATGATACTGGAAACAGAAACGGTTATAGATTCAGATACTTCAACGGATTCTTTAAATTGAAAGAAAGACCTACATTAAATGGTATTGAATTTGAAAAAGATTTTTCAAACTTTAATGAAGCATTAGACCTAGCAGAAGATCTTGGTGGTAATGAATATGGAACTTCTATTATTTCTCAAATAAGAAATAATTGGAATAAGTTCAGTAATGCTGAGAAAGCAAATCTAATGAATAACTACCTATGGGATGCATTTAAAGATGAGTTAGATTATGCACAAGAATTAGGTATAATTAAATGGGATGGTAATAAAATAGCTAGTGTAACGAGTTTAGCATTACCACAGAAAGCATTAGAAGAAGCATCTTCACATTATAAGAAATCTGCAACAGTTTCTAATTATAGCGAAAATCTTGGTGCTGCTGAAATGATTGGTAATTATTTCGCCAATACAATTTCTTCAGTAATTGAGTTTGAGAAACTTTTCATAAAAGACCCAGCTTATTATAAGAATCCTGTAGATAAAATTAAACGTCTACGTGAAGTATTGTCTACTGGTGTTACTCCAAGAATAGATTACGAAGAAGGAAACCCAATGGCAGACCTCACTGAAGTGAACGTAGGTACACTATCAGATAATGTTATCGTAAGTAGACAAGCTGATCGAATTGCAGAGTATGCTAAAAGATCTGCGGCTATACGCTTACTTCAGGAAATGCATAATATGACATTAGACGAAGCCATTAGAACCTATGACAGTTCTGAAGCTTTACCTCAGGATGTAGAAGATGCAGCTAATCTTATAGTAAGAAATAAATTTGATGGTTATCTTAATCCAAAAGGTAAAGTAAATCAAACTGATGCCACAGTACTAATATCTCCAGAGTTTTACAAAGAACTAGTACGTAGAGTAGATGGATGGACACCACAAGTAGCAAAAGCATTTGATTTACTTAATGATCCAAATGCAGATCTCGAAGCAGATATGGATACATATGCCGAAGCATTAGCTGTTACATTGAAGCCTTTGAAATTCATGTATTTTGGTGATCACTACGATGTAGGTGCTAAAAGGGATATACCAGTGTTTGATAAGATGGCAATGTTCCCCGTACATCGTATCTTCTCTACTGGGGATATGGGTAAAGTATTGGAAGTTATGCAATCACGTAATATCCATATGCTTGCTTTTGATTCCGCAGTAAAAGTAGGACAAAGGGCTAAAGAGGTTAAATCAAGAATCTATAAAGATAAGACTAATAAAGAAATAGACATGGACAGTCTGATGTCAATGCCTACTCACAAACAGTCTTTAACTAACTTTAGACGCCAGTTAATTACTGATCCTCACCATGCAGAAAGACAAATGTTTGTATCTCAAGCACAAAAAGCCGCCATGGGTAATATCAGAAGTGCATGGAAATATACTACACCAGATGGTAAAGTATATAATGGTGATGAGTTGATTAATAATTTTAACGGTGCTCACAATGCCATTACTGAAGCTGGTAGAAGAGAGATAGAAAGAGATTTTGGTATTACTCCAGATAAACCTCAAGTAAGTGTACAAAGATTTGCTGAAATTATGCAACGCAAAGCTTTAAGTTCAAACATGAATGACAATGTTATTAATGGTTTGGATGTTGAAAATGGTGAAACTGTTGCACCAATTTCTGGTTTATCTGATAACTCTTGGATAGAAAGTGGTCTTATATCAATGTTGAATAAGTCAATTGTTGATACTAACTTACCAGGTGGTATGTTTATTCAAATGTCTTCAATATTGTACAATAGAATTGCTGTAACTTCAGACGCACAAAATGAAAGAAAGCTAAGATTTGCAAACACTGATGGTACTATGGATTGTGTTATTTCAATTAACTTATTGAAACACATAATTCCTGATTACGATAAAAAGACTTTCAGTGAAGCTAAAAAGTGGTTGATAGATCATGGTATTGTTGGTCCGAATTCTAAAGCTCTTGCAATGGGTTATCGTATACCTGCTCAAGGTCAAGCATCAACTGCAGCTCTTAAAGTAATAGATTTGTATCCTGAACAAATTGGTGATACTATTACATTACCTGATGAGTTCACATCTCTTACTGGTTCTGACTTCGATATTGATAAATTATTCGTTGCTAGATATAACTATGATAAGAATGGTAATAGAATCAAATTTGAGACTAAGGAAGATTATACTAATAGACTTAGAGAAGCTGGTTTAGATGACGAAACCATAGTTCGTAAAGTTTATGAAAGATATAATGGTAAAACTGACTTTGAAGCAAATTCAAAAGAAGCAAATGAAAACATGCTTCTTGATATGTATATATCAGTTATTTCTAATCCATTAAATTTTGCAGAAGCCAGACAACCACTGGATACAGTAACAGATTACTTGAAGGATACAATTCTTAAAGAAGTAGATACAATAACCGGTCAAGGTAAACGTACAAGCAAATCCCAACTGTATTATGCCACTCCAGCATTCCAGAGTAGAACTAAAGCGGAGTTGAATGGTGGTAAATTTGGTATTGGTCCATTTGCATTAGCAAATGCTCATCAAGTTCTTACTCAATTGGTCAAATTAAGATTTAAACCAAATAAAATTTTAAGAGACTATGGTATAAGTAATTTGTATGGTATCCAGAGTAATGATAGAAATAAGATTAATATCCTTGACTGGTTATCAGCATTAATCAATGCTCATGTGGACGTTGCAAAAGATCCATACATCATTCGATTGAATGTAAGGAAGTTAACATTTAATATGACTAACTTCTTGATTAGATCTGGTAAAGGCGAAAGTACATTTTATTTCTTGCCTCAACAGATATTAAAAGACTTTGCAATAGAATATGACAAATACTCTGGCTTTTATAATGTAGATACACAAAACAAAAATCCTGAAAGTCTAGCATATAGAACTATTTGGAATACATATTTTGAGAAAGCAAAATCTTTATCTAAAGGTAAATATGATCAGCTTTTAGACTTTTTGAATGATAAAGGTGTAGGTGTTAAACAAAGAGAAAAGATGTTCGATGTCAATTACTTAAAGAAGCAATTGAAAAAAGAAGAAACATTTGATTGGTACTACAATCAGTTGCTTATTATGAAGACTTATCAAGAACTTAATCCGTTCTCAAGATCTTTGTCTGAATTAACTACATTATCTCAAATTGATACTAAGCGCTTTGGTAATAATTTTGGTTTACAAAGTGCATTCTTGGATAAATGGAAACAATTCATGGTAGAGCAACAAGTGTTTGAAGATCCTATAAAAGTATTTTCAAATACATTCTTAGGTAAGAAAATGCAAGATGCATTAATATTCCCTAGAATTGCCTTCCAAAACACAATGATTAGACTTACTCCAGAATTTGAAAACTTAAGAACATTAATAGAATTCTATACTAAAGGTTATGCAATTAGTGATGATACATACATTAATAATATTACCAGAAGTATGGAAGCTACGTATAAAGCTGGTTTCTTTAATAAGTATTTAGCTGAAAATGGAATAAAGCTCAGTAGTTTGTTAGGTGGTCCAAATAGTATCTCTAAGAGATTGGATAGAATTAAATCTGATGTAAGAAGTGGCAAATATCCAGATTTATTAAGTAGTGATGGTTCATTTGAAAATGTACTTATTAATAACATCTTTAGTAGACCAAAGGAAGATACAACTGAATTAAATGGTCCTGATTTTATTGCTTACAAACCAAACAAGAGTGGTGATAATAACTTAGAAAATGAGATCATTAGAGCTTGGGAGGAATTGTGGGATAGTGATTATCAGGAAATAAGAGATTTTGCAAAAGATCTTGCATTGTATGCTTTCTATACTTCTGGTGATGCATTTGGTAAGAATAATATCTTTAGATATGTACCTAATTCAATCAGAGAGGAAATAGGTTATTTTGATTACATTAGAGATTTAGAACGAAATCCTGATGATGCAGTTAAAGATATTAAAGTATTCCAAGTAATAAAAGACTTGTGGTGGAATGACCACGTGGTTCCTACTATTGATTATTACGTATTAGATTCTAGTAGAGAAACTATTGAAGAAGAAGGTAGACCTGTATACAGGGCGTTACCTCACGAAGATAGTGGTTTTACTGTAGTAAATAAGAAAGGAGTAGAAGTACAAATTCCTGGCATTATATATGATAAAAAGTCTCAATCTATAATTTCATTCAATCAAAATGGTCAACCTATATATCCACCATTTAAAAAAGTAAAATTAGATAGAAACAATGATCCTAGAACAACATTCTTATATGAATATATAGGTATTAATGAAGATGAAGCTCCAGTATATCGATTAATTAATAAAAAGGGAATTGCATATAGAGGCAATGTATTAATAGAAAATGGTCGTAGTAAATCAGTTTTAAAGTACAATAATGTTGTACCAAAGGGTTATGAAATTATGCCAGAAGAACCAATAACTTGGGTTACTGATCTTACTCCGGTAAAAGCTAGTTTACAAGCAAAGGCATTTAATCAAGCTGGTGAATTTAACACAGACATGTTTGCTAATATACAGCAAACGGTTAAAACTCAACAAGCAACTGAACCATTATCTTATCAAGAATGTGTTAAAGACTATCAAACTCAAAAAGGTGAAGCTGATGCAGAAGCGGCATATCAACAATATCTGGATAACTTTGAGTATAATAAACCACAAATTGATGAACAGTCTCCAGTACAACCGAATGCATCTACAAACCTTGCAGAAGCATGGTCTCAAAAAGAAGGTTGGTCTACAGAATATTTTAATTCCAAAGTATTACCAAAAATAAATGAAGCATGGCAAATTGAATATGAGTTGGCTCCTGATCAATCGGTTCCAGCTAAATTTAAAGGTAATATGACTTTTGATTATGGAGAACATGGTAGACCAGGATTAAAATCCAAATCAACTATAGAAGCAGTTAGAAATGGGGAAAGAACAGCAACAACAAGATATGAATCACAAGGGCATTTGGATTATTGGAAACAAGCTCAAGTTGGTGATGTTATTGAATGGAAACGTGGAGATGAGTCTGTAAAAGTTTTAGTTACAAAACCTTTGACTAAATTAAGAACTTCTGATGCTACTCAACAAGATTTATTTGCATCTGAACAACCTTCAGAAACAATTAATATATATGCTGGTACTGGTGAAAATGCAGACTTAAGTAATTTCGCAATTAGACCTTTTACTATATCTGGTGATAAACCAGAATCTTCTATACGCATTGGTGGTAATTTTCAAACAGTAGAAGGAGCATTTCAAGCTCAAAAATTAGTATTTTCTTCTATGTCAGATGACGAAAAAGAAGCAGTTAAGAAACGACTAGAAACTGCTTCAGGTAGTCAAGCAAAATCTATTGGTAGAAAAATTAAAGATTTAAATACAGTTTCTTGGGATAAAGCATCCAGTGATATTATGAGAGATTTATTGTTAGAATCTTTCAGTCAAAATCCAGAAGCTTTAAATAGATTATTATCCACAGGTGATGTAACGCTTACTCATACTCAAGATAAAGGTAAATGGGGTACAGAATTCCCAAAAATTTTAATGGAAGTAAGAGAATTATTAAGGAACCGATCAAACATTGAACCAGCAATTACTGATACTACTAAGGAATTCCTAGATTATGCTAATCAATTTGGTTTTACTGATGAAGCTGCTTTACTTGCAAAGGATTTACCAAAAGCATCCGAAGAGGCTAAGAAAGTAGAAGAAGAGTATGTATTTACATTTAATGACGGGTTTAAGATCAATTTACCATTCTCATTAAATGACCAACAGAAATCAGCTTTATATGAACTAGAGAAGTTCATTGAAGACTATGGAACTGAAATTACTTTATCTGGTTATGCTGGTACAGGTAAATCTACTATCATTGGTATATTTAGTAAGTGGTTAGATCACAGAATTGGTAGAGGCAACATTGTATATACTGCTCCTACTCATAGAGCAAATGTTATAACTAAACAAAACAATCCTAATGCTAATGTGTATACGCTTTCTGCTCTATTTGGATTTACTCTGGATACAGATATAGCAATGGAGCAAGGTTCATTGGATTTAAGAGAACTAGAGTTTAGATCTAAGAATCAAGTGAAATATGAACCAGGTCAATTAATTATTATTGATGAAGCTTCAATGGTGCAAGACGGTTTGTATGAATACATTCAAAAAATCGTAGCTAAAGATGGTGTTAGTGTGATATATGTTGGGGATTCTGCACAATTAAGACCTGTAAAATCAGATCATATTTCTAAAGTATTTACATCTGATGGAGTACCTCAAATAACTTTAACCAAAGTAGAAAGAACGGGTGATAATCCTATTTTAAAAGAAGCCACCAGACTTAGACGAGGTGAAGGATTGAGTTACCAAACTGATATAAATGATAAAGGTCAAGGAGTATTGTACACTTCGGATGATGCAATTATAGATAAAAACCTGAAACAGATTGTTACTTCTGAAGAGTTCAATGCTGATCCTTTACATTTTAGAGTTTTAACTGCTACAAATGCTGCAGTATCTGCGTATAATTCAAAGATTAGATCTTTAAGATACGGAAAATTTGCTAAACCCTTTGTAAAAGGTGATATTATAATGGGTTATTCTAATAAACTTAGAAAGCCTGATGGATCTTATAAATTAGTAAACTCTGGGGATTATGTAATTCAAAATATAACAGACACTACTGTCAAGTTTAAAACTGATAAAGGTGATATAGAATTTAAAGCATTCAAATTATCAATCAGACCTACTGGCAGTACTATTATGGATGACTTCCAGATTACTGTAATTGATAAAAATGAACCAGATTCTAAGCTATTTGAAATAGTAGAATATAAAGACAGATTGTGGAGAATGGCTAAAGAAGCCAAACAGGATAAGCAAATATCTAAATATAGAGATTTGGTTCAAATGGCGTTTAACATTGATAATGAATTAAACATTACCAAGAATTTAGAAGACAATCAAGGTAGGTTAAAAATTAGAAAAGCAATTGATTATGGGTACGCACAAACTGTTTGGAAATCACAAGGTAGTACATACAGTAAAGTTTTAATACTCTCCAATGAAATTGATACGTTTGGTTATGGTAGAGATGTAATGCAATTAAGAAACGAGTTGAGATATGTAGCTGTATCACGTGCTAAAAACTTTGTTATAATAAATTCAGAAGCTGAAAATAAAAAGAAAGTTTCCATGAGAAACGAAATAGCTGAAGAGGATTTATTAGATGATATAGAATTTGAACCAGCTACAGAAGAACAAGCAATAAAAGCATCTTTACAGGATTCAATTGATGAGTTAACAGCAAATGGTAAACAACGTAGAAAAGAATGTGAATAATTATGCAGTGTTTAAATATTAAAAATAAAGAGGTTGCAGCTTTACTCAAGAAATATACAAAGATATTGGGTAATGAAAATGCTGCATATTATGTGTTATCAGAAAACAATGGTTATGGTTTAGATAAGGCTCCCAATGGGGAGCCATCTAAACTCTTTTCAGATTTAGTTAACCATTTCAAGGGTAATAAAAAAGAGGCTATACGAACAAAGTCATTAATATATTCTGCACAATTTAGACAGATAAGGAATATTGTGTTAAATAATGATGGGGAAGTATCTATAGATGTGTTGCTAAATAATTCAGATAAAATAAATAACCCATCATACGTTCCAAAAAAAATACATGAAACGTATAATAAACTTATTCAAGCTTTGTCAAGGCGAATAAAAGATATTCAATATGCAAAATATAGTGACAGTAAGAAAGTAGATGAACTAAGAGCATTGGAATTTAAATTAAATCAATTGGAAAACGATCAAGCTACTTTTGAATTTGTAGATTATATGGCAAGTGATGTAATATCTGCATTAAATGAAGTAAAGGCTTTACAAACCAAAGTAAATGAAAACCAAAAGTACAATAACCCGCTAGATATAACTTCTGCAGAATTAGATATGATAAAGAAAGGTTATATTGGTTTTTATGGTAACATTGCTACTAATATCCAGAACATGTTGGATGATGAATCTACGTTTGACTATTTAAATGATCCTCAACTAATTGAGGATACAAAACAAAACTTAAAAAGGACTGTAGGTGACTACTATGAATTAGTAAGAAACTATAACAATTTAGCAGACATTGTTGCTAAAGATAATTTTATTAGAGAAGCAACTAAAGCCGGTTCATTTACTATAGATCATCTTAAAAAAATATTAGATGAAGGTGATGTGGATATAAATCTATGGGATCAGTGGGCAGGTAATACACAATATTCTAATAGTGAGTTAGTACGTATAATTCTTAACAAGATAGTTAATACTAAAAATAATGTTGCTGAAAAAGAACTAGAAGTAGGTAAAGAGCTTGTAGAAATACTATCACATGTAGATAAATCTAAGTTAGCTTATATGCATGAAAAAAATAAAGATGGTCATAAAACAGGCTTTATAACAAGAGACTTAAATTACGGTCAACACTATCAAGATTACTTGGAACATCAAAAAAAGTTAGCCGAAAAGTTAGGATTTGGAGATAAAGATATTGCTGAAGTGCCTGGTTTATTGAATCCAGAGCAACTAAAGAAATGGAATAAAGCAAATAATGATTGGGAAGCTAAGCATACAATTCGTAAGTTTACTCCAGAGTATTACGAGCTAACTAACAGTCTTAGTGAAGAAGCAAGATCTCGTAGAGATTCCATAAATATGGAAATAAATCTATTGTTAAGTACCACCGTTGATAAGAACGGAGATTACCACAGAGAAGATTTATCCGATGAAGATTATCTAAAATTACAAGAGTTAGAAACTAGACGTAGAAATTTAGCTAATCCATATTATCCAGATGGTTCAGTAAAAGTTGGATTAGATAAAGAAATAGCAATAGAAATGAGAGAGTATAATGAAAAATTAAGAGAGAAATTACATTATACTCCAAATATGGAAAAGTTTAATAAAGCTCTACAAAAGGCAAAGAAGAATTTAAGTCCAGAGAAATTTGCTAAGTGGGAACAACGCAATACAGTTGATCAAATAATTGAAGAATTCTGGGACGATATTAAAACTCTTTCATCAAACACAAATAAATCTGATGATCAAATACTATATGAAACGGCTAGAAAGAACATGTTAAGACTTTACACCAGAGAAGATGGTAAAGTAGATGTTGATAGCATGCCTGACCAAGTAAAGTCGTGGATTAGTACTTATGATGAATTGATTTCTGAGGAAAGTTTGAAAACTCGTGATAAATCAAAGAAATCCAAAGTAATGGACATAGCTGAATGGGAAGTAAACCCTAGATTCTATGAAGAATTAGAAAGAGTTGAAAAATTAGGTCAAGCTGAATATAATGCGTGGGTTTCTATAAATGCTAGATATGACTATGAAGGAAATCTTGTACCAGCTTCCTTTTGGAAGAAATTAGTTCCGAAGAAAGAGTTAAGATCTAAATACATGCGCAAAGTACCTAACAGATCCTGGTCTGAAATCGATAAAGAATCACCTTTCTACGATAAAAGATTTACTAAATATGCAGATCGTGGAGAAACAAGAATTCCAAATCCTGAATTGTATGACAACAGTGCAAATTATCGTAAAATAACTTCTGATTCAAACTTAAAGAAGCTTTATGATAAACTTGTTGATGTAATGGAATTATCAAATTCTAAGATTCAATTCTTAAAGTATGAAAATAAATATAGACTCCCACAAATAGAAGGTGGGGCATGGACACAAATCCGAAGTAAGGACAATATTTTAAAGGGGTTAGCGTATGCAATAGAAGATACTTACACTGTAAAGGATGATGATAATGCATATATGTTGGAAAATGCTAAACGATCAGATGGGTCACTTGTTAAACTTATACCTACTAGGTATATTAAGATGTTATCAAATCCAGACGCTTTAACAAACGATATAGTAGGATCTGTCATTGCTTATTACAAAATGGCAGAAAATTATGAACAAATGAGTGAAATTGCCCCAGAATTAGAAGTAGCTCTTGATTTTGTTAGTCGTACAGATTTTACCGATAAGAAGGGTGGTAGAATACAAGGTTTGGAAAGTAAGACATATGATAAATTAAAATCTGTACTAGATCAATTGGTATATGGTATGGAAAAGAATGCATTAGAATTAGATGTTCCTTTACCAAAAGGCAAACATGTGACAGTAAGTGTTGGTAAGTTAGCTGCTAATTTAGCTGCATACACTAGAATACAAGGCATAGCTCAAAATATGAATGTGATTCTTACTGGTCTTATTACAAACAAAATACAAAATAGACTCGAAGCAATCTCTGGTATATACTTTGGAAATAAGGAACTTGCACAAGCAACAAAATTAATTATACCGTCATATGCGAATGCAATAAAGAACATAGGTCATTCAAACAACAAAGACAAGGTTCTATGTTATATGGAGTATTTAGGTGTAGTAAGAGAAAATGCTCAAACCTTTAGTAAACTTAATCAATCTAGATTTTTAAGAGCATTAAATCAACACTTCTGGTATTTTGGACATGAAATGTCAGATTATGTAACAAAAGGTAAAATGGCATTGGCAATTGGTCTATACTATAAATATGATCCTGAATCTGGTAAATTCTTAAATAAAAACGAATTCCTAAGAAGATTTAAGAGTAAAAAGGAAGGCAATGCCAAATGGAATACTCTAAGTGTAACTTTTTATGATGCATTTGAAGTTAAAAACAACAAACTAGTAATAAAACCAGAGTACGCTAAATCTCTCGATGAAGCTACTATAAACAAAGTTAGAAATACGGCAAAACAAGTAGGTACCAGAATTGACACGCAATTAACAGACTTGGATAGAAGTAAATTACATGCAACTGTAATTGGACAATTATTACTTATCTTCCGTAACTTTATTTTGGTTAACTTACAAACTAAGTTCTTAACTAAACGTCAATTTAACTATTCTACAGGCATGTGGAGCGAAGCTCAAGTACCAGCTGCAGTTAAATATGTATATAGACATTACTTTAATCAGAATAAAATAGATCAATTAAAGGAACTATATCAAAATCATTATGATGAATTGGACGATTTCGAAAAAGGATGTCTTAAAAGAGTTACTTATGAAGTTTTATTTTCCACAGTAGGTTTTATGATCATTTCTTCTTTAGTAAGAGCGATGGCAGATGATGACAAACGTAATTGGTGGAAACAAGAAGCAGCCTATCTTACTTTAAGAGCTTCATTAGAAACACGTGGTAACATATTACCTATTGAAGTAATTAACTTACTTAATACTCCTACTGCTGCATGGTCTACTTTACAATATTGGGGTGACTTAATTACAATGATGTTGAATGATCCTACACAGGAGATAAAAAAAGGTCCATACAAGGGTATGAACCGATTCCAACGATCCTTAATTAAGGCCACTCCTTTAAGAAGTATATGGGAAGCACAAGATCCAAGATCAAAAATGGAGTATTACGATAATATGATTTCAATATTTAACTTTTAAAGCCACAAAAATTTTAACGGCCATTACAATAAAGCCCCTTCAGTTTTTGCTGTTGGGGCTTTTCTATATTTTAAATCTTGTAGTGATATACTTTCACCTACCGGTTTTGTTACTTTTGCAAGAGGATTAAATAGGTATTCATGAACTTTACTATCAACACTAATATTCCAAAAGTTTAATATTTGTAATTTAGCTTGATATCCTAAGCGTTCATATAAACCAAGATCTATCTTGTTTACGATGGAATGAATTGAATAAGCCTTATTAAAGGCAAATACTCTATAATTAATTCTATCTATTGTTAAAGTATAATCACAATAATATAGTCTATGTTTCTTTAATCTCTCTATTAAATAAGTTTTAGTATTATGAAATAC
>ENA-UBIY01000181-UBIY01000181.1-human-gut-metagenome-genome-assembly--contig:-NODE-181-length-22659-cov-7.242435_pt1 | contig 22659 bp, 17 predicted proteins | sample MGYA00244945_ERZ654882 | MGnify/ENA primary metagenome ERZ654882 (study PRJEB26926, sample SAMN06164824) | human gut metagenome | biome: ENVO:00009003; feature: ENVO:2100002; material: ENVO:00002003...
TTGGTAGGAAATTCAACGATGCGCACCGGAACGTTAGGCAATGGAAATAACGGACAGTGGGGATGGGGATATTTCTTCCATGAATATTTTGATGAAAATAAGATTACAGTTGAAAACCATGCGTTGGGTGGAACCAGTAGCCGTACATTTTATACTCATTTGTGGAAAGATGTCCTGAAAGGAGTAAAGAAAGGTGACTGGGTTATTATCGAATTGGGACATAACGATAACGGACCGTATGATAGCGGCCGGGCACGTGCGTCTATTCCTGGCATTGGTAAAGACAGTCTCGAAGTAACAATTAAGGAGACAGGAGTTAAGGAAACAGTGTATACTTATGGCGAATATATGCGTCGTTATATTCGTGAAGTCAAGGCCAAAGGAGCTCATCCAATTCTTTTTTCTCTTACTCCGCGCAATGCTTGGGAGGATAAGGACAGTACCATAATAACTCGTGTAAATAAGACTTTTGGTTTGTGGGCCAAGCAAGTGGCTAAAAAAGAACATGTACCTTTTATTGACCTTAATGAGATAACGGCTCGTAAATTTGAGACTTTTGGCAAGGAAAAGGTAAAATATATGTTCTATTTGGATCGTATCCATACCAGTGTGTTTGGAGCACGGGTAAATGCTGAATCTGCCGCCGAAGGTATTCGTGAATATAAAAAACTGGAACTTGCCCGTTATTTGAAGCCTGTCGAACAAGATACGGTCACTGGTTCAACCAGAAAGAAAGGCTGTCCGGTGTTATTTACCATAGGTGACAGTACGGTGCGTAATCAGGATAAAGACGAGAATGGTCAGTGGGGATGGGGAAGTGTGATTGCCGAACTGTTTGACTTAAATAGAATTTCTGTAGAGAATTGTGCTAAAGCAGGCCGTAGTGCCCGTACTTATTTGGAGGAAGGCCGCTGGGATAAGGTCTATGATGCCTTGCAACCTGGTGATTTTGTATTGATTCAATTTGGGCATAACGACGCTGGAGCTATTAATACAGGAAAGGCGCGTGCTGAACTTCCAGGGGCTGGAGAAGAAAGTAAAGTCTTTTTAATGGAAGCCACTAAAACTTATGATGTGGTGTATACATTTGGCTGGTATTTGCGTAAATTTATCCGCGATGCTCAGGAAAAAGGGGCTATCCCTATTGTGTTGAGTCATACGCCACGTAATATGTGGGATAATAATGAGATACAACGTAATACCACATCTTTTGGTAAATGGACACGGGAAGCTGCTGAAGCAACAGGTGCGTATTTTATTGACTTGAATAAGTTGTCAGCAGATAAATTGCAACAGATTGGTTATGAGCAAGGTCTGAAATACGTAGCTCCTTATTTCTGTAAGGATCATACACATACATCATTGAAAGGAGCGCACTTGAATGCACAAAGCATTGCAGACGGTTTGAAAGAAACAGATTGTACATTGAAAAACTATTTAAAATAATTGGAGGTACTATGAAACGTGAAGCTTTTAAAATGTTCCTGAAACCAGGATTTGAAAAAGAGTATGAAAAACGCCATGCTGCTATTTGGCCGGAACTGAAACAGATGTTGTCAGAAAATGGCGTGTATGATTATTCTATCTATTGGGATAAAGATACTAATATCTTGTTTGCCTGTCAGAAAACGAAAGGTGAAGAATCTTCTCAGGATATGGGAAATAACCCGATTGTACAGAAATGGTGGGATTATATGGCTGACATTATGGAGGTGAATCCTGACAATTCTCCGGTTACTATTCCTTTGCCGGAAGTTTTCCACATGGATTAAACAGGCAATTCTGTACAAGATTGAAAAAAGTGCATGGCTTTTTTAGTGATGCACTTTTTTATATTTTTGCAAATAGTATATAAAAACAAAGCAGAATGAACAGGCTATTCTTCTTCATATTCTTTTTTATTGTATTGTTGGTAGAAGGAGTTGAGGCTGCAGTGGATGTGCGTTCCACTCGCTTTACAACCACATCCGGGTTAGGCAATAATTCGGTCAGATATATGTATCAAGACAGTAAGGGATTCATTTGGATGGGAACTCTTAACGGGCTTAGTCGTTTTGATGGAACTTCTTTTATTACATTCCGTCCTCGAAAAGGAAATAAACCTTCATTGCCAGATCATCGTATACAGGAAATTATAGAGGACCAGAATTGTTTTTTATGGATAAAAACAACAGGAGAGTCAGTCGGGTGTTACGACTTGAAGAAGGACTGCTTTGTAGATTTTACAGGTAGTGGTGAATATTTACGCCATTATTCGAATGTCTATTTTGTCAATAAAAATGAAGCTTGGGTAACAGGAGAAAGAGAAGGATGCCGGTTGATACGCTACCGGAAAGACCGTACTTTTACTTCAATTGCCTTCGATGTTCGTAGTGGGCTTGCGTCCAACCTTATCCGTGATTTGAAGGTAGGTGCAGAAGGTTGGGCCTGGATTGCTACAGGAAAAGGACTTTATTATTGGGATGGAAAGAAACTTCATGCAGTGGATGAGCGTATGGATTTTATGAGAATAGCTGTTCATGGGAAGAAGACCTATTTCCTGACGAATAAAGGGGCTGTGTATACTTTCCTGAATGGGGCTTTAAAGAAGGAAGTTTCTATTGAAGGAGATTTTACTTACTATGATAATTTGATATTAGGTAAGAAGTGGGTTATTTTTAGTGGTACCAATACCTGGAGCTTTGACTTTGAAACGCATGTACTGACTTTAGCTGAAGAAGCACTGCAAATAAAAAGAGCGAAGGTTATTAAAGATAACAAGGGAGAATCGTGGGTTTATGGAAACAGTGGAGTATTAACTTGGATTGATTCCCAATCGGGAAAAGTGACTCCTTTTTTATTGATGCCGGAAGAGAAGCGTAATTATGTGGACCGGGAACGCTATTATGTGGTACATGATTCACGTGGAATTATTTGGATTGGTACTTATGGTAACGGTCTTTTTGTATATGATGTGGCAAACGGACAAATGAAACATATCGTAGCCGACTCAGACAATGCGCAAAGTCAGATTGGTTCAGATTTTTTGCAATGTGTCATAGAAGACTATTCTGGAAATATATGGGTAAGTTCGGAATATACGGGAGTGTCCCGTTTGGAAGTCCTGAATGAAGGTACACTTCGTATTTTCCCGGCAGGTGAAGGGAAGTTTAATCGTTCGAATACGGTACGTACCCTGCACCGTTGTTCTTCAGGAAATATCATTCTTGGAACCCGTGATGGAAGAATGTATGAATACGATTCACAGTTGAATAATAAAAAGGAAGAAACAACTTATGGAAGTAATATTTATGCGGTTGTAGAGGATGCAGATGGAGTTCAGTGGTATGCTTCGCGTACCAAGGGACTGATTGTGGGTAACCGTGTATATACACATAATCCTTCCGATTCATCTTCATTGGGATCGAATCAAGTATTTTGTCTGTTGAAGGATAGTAAAAACCGTATATGGGTTGGAACTTTTGAAGGAGGACTTGATTTGGCCGTTCCAGGTAAGAATGGCTATACTTTCCGTCATTTCTTGACTTCCACTTATGGACAGCGTCAGGTGCGGGTTATTTTTGAAGATGACAATCATTGGGTTTGGGTTGGAACCAGTGAAGGCGTTTATGTGTTTCAGCCTGATAAACTGTTGAAAGATCCGTCTGCATATTATAGTTATACCTTCGATAACGGAATGTTGAGAAGTAATGAGATTCGTAGCATCGCTTCTGATGGGAAAGGGCACATCCTGATAGTAGAGTCGGGAGCCGGATTTTCGGTGTGCTCTCTTCCTGAAAATGGAAATTATGCTCAGCTGAAGTTTGAACATTTTGGATTAGAGGATGGATTGGTTAACGGAATGGTACAAACTTTCATTCCAGATATGAATGGTAAAATCTGGATTACCACAGAATTCGGTGTTTCTTGCTTTGATGCGGCCCGTAAAACATTCGAAAACTATTTCTTTTCTACAAATATGCTGGGCAATGTGTATGCCGAGAATTGTGGACTAAGTTTGGATGACGGCCGTATTGCTTTTGGTACAAATTATGGATTGACGGTGATTGATCCGCGTAGGGTAAAACATCCGGAAAGTAAAACGAAAGTTACGTTTACAGATTTGCGGTTGAATGGCATTTCGGTTAGTCCAGATGAACCGGATTCTCCTTTGGATATGTCTTTAGCCTATGCTTCAGAGGTGAATTTACAGTATTATCAAAGTTCTTTTGTGGTAGAATTTTCTACTTTCGACTACTCGGGAGCAGGAGGTTCTAAGTTCAGTTATAAGCTTGAAAACTATGATAAGGGATGGAGTGTTCCTTCGTCCTTGAATTTTGCGGCTTATAAAAATCTTTCTCCAGGAACCTATTATCTTCATGTAAAAGCTTCTGATGCTTCCGGATTATGGGGAGCGGAGGAGTCTGTATTGAAGATTGTGGTGAATCCTCCTTTCTGGAAAACGCCATGGGCTTATATCTTGTATGTGATAGTGATAGCTGTACTGTTGTACATTGTATTCCGTATTATACGTAATATGAATACTTTACGTAACAAGATTAAGGTAGAGGAGCAGCTTACCGAGTATAAACTGGTATTCTTTACTAATATTTCACATGAGTTCCGTACTCCGTTGACGTTGATACAAGGTGCGTTGGAGAAGATTCACCGCTTGAAAGTGCCGAAAGAAATGGCTTACTCTCTTAAGATTATGGACAAGAGTACGGAACGTATGCTGCGTCTGATTAATCAATTGCTTGAATTCCGTAAAATGCAGAATAATAAGCTGGCATTGTCATTGGAAGAAACAGATGTGATAGCTTTCCTGTATGAAATTTATTTGAGCTTCAAGGATGCGGCAGAATCAAAGAACATGGAATTCCGTTTTATTCCTTCTTGTCAGTCGTACCGGATGTTCATTGATAAGGGAAACGTGGATAAAGTAGTGTATAATATTTTGTCTAATGCCTTTAAATACACTCCGTCAAAAGGAAAGATTGAGTTTGTGGTGAATGTAGACGAATCGGCTGGAAGACTGAAAATGAGTGTATCTGATACGGGTGTGGGTATTCCCAAGGAAAAACGTGGCGAATTGTTCAAGCGGTTTATGCAAAGTAATTTCTCTGGTGACAGTGTAGGCGTGGGGCTGCATCTGACGCATGAACTGGTCAACGTGCATAAAGGAACAATTACTTATGAGGAGAATCCGGGAGGAGGCTCTATCTTTATTGTGACTTTGCCGACGGACAAGTCCGTATATGAAGAAAAAGATTTTCTTGTGCCGAACAATGTGCTGCTGCGTGAGGAGGAAATGGCTGAAAAGCATTTGGCGGATGTGGTATTGAAGGATGAAGAAGGGCTGGATGAAGTTCTTCCAGTAAATCCGCTGAATAAATACAAGGTCTTGATTGTAGAGGATGATAATGATGTGCGTGAATTTCTGAAAGAGGAGCTGGGAGTATATTTTGATGTTGTAGCAGAAGCTGATGGAGATGCAGGATTGGAGCGTGCGCGTAATTATGATGCGGATTTGATTATCAGTGACGTGGTTATGCCGGGATGTTCAGGTTTTGAACTGACACGGAAATTGAAGACTGATTTTAATACCAGTCATATTCCGGTGATTCTGCTGACGGCCATGACCTCGGTAGATAATCATGTGAAAGGAGTGGAGTGTGGAGCTGATGCTTACATCACGAAACCGTTTAGTCCGAAACTGTTGTTGACACGGGCGTTTAAGTTGATAGAGCAGCGTGAAAAACTAAAAGAGAAATTCTCACATGATCCCAATCAGGTGCGTCCGGCTCTTTGTTCCTCTGATAAGGATAAATTCTTTGTAGAGAAGATGGGGCGCATTATGGAAACGCAACTGGGAAATCCTCAGTTTACCGTAGACGAGTTTGCTTCCATGATGGGGGTAGGACGTTCTATCTTTTATCGTAAGGTGCGAGGTGTAACAGGCTATTCTCCAAATGAATACATACGTATTATGCGAATGAAAAAAGCGGCAGAACTGCTTTCTTCTCCAGAAAATCTGACGGTGGCTGAGGTTTCGTATCAGGTAGGTATTAATGATCCGTTTTATTTTAGTAAGTGCTTTAAACTTCAGTTTGGTGTGACTCCTTCCGTCTATCAGAAAGGAGGAAGAGGAGAAAAGGAAAAAGAAGCAAATGCCGATTCTGAAGTCAAAGAAGAATAAGCTAGAGGTTGAATCTTCTTTGCTATTTGGAATTTGCAAAAATTAGAAATAAGCGGCCGATAATGTAAATATTTGATGAAAAATGTCGGATATTCTGTAAAGTTCATGATTAAAGGCGTGTAAAAGTAATAAATATTGAAATTATATGAAGAAAAAGTATTATCTTTGCACGAATACAAAAACATAGAAGATGGGACATCATCAATTAGACAGTTTAGACGAACAAATTCTGCGTATGATCGCAGGCAATGCACGTATTCCTTTTTTGGAAGTAGCACGTGCTTGTAATGTATCGGGAGCCGCTATTCATCAGCGAATTCAGAAGTTGACGAACCTGGGAATTCTGAAGGGTTCAGAATTTATCATTGATCCGGAAAAGATAGGTTATGAAACCTGTGCTTACATCGGTTTGTATTTGAAGGATCCGGAACAGTTTGACACTGTAACGGAAGCTTTGAAGTTTATTCCGGAGGTAGTGGAATGTCATTTTACGACAGGGCAGTATGACATGTTCATCAAGATTTATGCAAAGAACAATCATCACTTGCTGGAAATTATCCACGATAAACTTCAACCGTTGGGCTTGTCGCGCTCGGAAACAATTATTTCTTTCCGTGAAGCTATCAAGCGCCAGATGCCGATAATGGATCTGGCGAATGATGAAGATTAAAATCGCGACGCTTATTTTTGCGTACGTTCGTAATCCACGAAACTATAGGAGTAGAGATGCTTTTCGTCTGTCGGATGGCATTCTCTACTTTTTTCTTTCCATAGCTCTGGACTTACTTCCGGGAAGAAAGCATCGGCGGGTGCCTGCTTATCGTCTACTTCCGTAAGATACAGGCGGTCGGCCAATGGGAGTGCTTCCGTGTAGAGAGTGGCTCCCCCGATGATAAATACCTCCTCGTCTTCCTTGCAGGTATGCAGGGCATCGGCCAGTGTGTGAAAACATTCCGCACCTTCAAAGTGCAGTTCCTGGCGGCTGAGTACCACGTTTCTTCGGTTGGGGAGAGCGCCTTTCGGAAGAGATTCAAACGTGTGGCGTCCCATAATGATAGTATGTCCGGTGGTCAGTGCCTTGAAGCGTTTTAAGTCGTTTGGCAGCCAGTAGAGCAACTTGTTCTGATAGCCTATTCCTCTTTTCTGGTTGATGTCTGCAATGATGGATAGTGTCATGTCTGAGGGTTTTAATGTTTATACAGATACTTTTCCGGCAATGTGAGGCCAGGGGTCATAATTCTCTAACTGAAAATCTTCATAGTGGAAGCTGAAAATATCTTTCACGTCCGGATTGATTTTCATGGTAGGCAGGGGGCGCGGGGTACGGGTGAGCTGCAGGTCTACCTGTTCTAGGTGATTCAGGTAAATATGGGCATCACCGAGGGTATGAATAAAATCACCCGCTTTCAAGCCGGTAACCTGTGCCATCATCTGCAGCAGCAGGGCATACGATGCAATATTAAAAGGTACCCCTAAGAAGGTATCGGCACTGCGCTGGTACATTTGCAGGCTGAGGCGGCCGTTGGCTACATAAAACTGAAAGAATGCATGACACGGCGGAAGATTCATGTTGTTCAGGTCGCCCACGTTCCATGCACTGACAATGATGCGTCGTGAGTCGGGATTATGCTTGATGGTTTCCACCGCTTCCGAAATCTGGTCGATGAACTTGCCGTCATAACCTGGCCATGAACGCCACTGGTAACCGTAGATGTGTCCTAAATCACCGTTTTCGTCTGCCCATTCGTTCCAGATTCTGACCCCGTTTTCTTGCAGGTATTTCACGTTGGTATCTCCTTGTAAGAACCAGAGCAGTTCATGGATGATGGATTTCAAGTGAAGTTTCTTGGTCGTGACAAGCGGGAAGCCCTCTTCCAGGTTGAAGCGCATCTGATGTCCGAACACGCTGATGGTGCCCGTTCCGGTACGGTCTTCTTTTCGTACTCCTTCCGTACGGATGCGGTGCAACAAATCGAGATATTGTTTCATGATTGGATTTTTTTGTTTGTGCAAAGGTAGCTAATTTTTTTGTATTTTTGCCGCCGTAATCAATTGCTGGAAACATGAATTTACCTTCTGATTTTATCCTCCGTACGCGTGAGTTGCTGGGAGATGCGGAGTTTGCTGCTTTGACTGAAGCCTTGGAAAAAGATACGCCTGTCAGTATTCGTATGAATACCGATAAATGTGGCCTTGTTCCGCAGGAAAGCACCTCTGTGCCCTGGTGTCGCGAAGGATATTACCTGTCCGGTCGTCCGTCGTTTACGTTTGACCCCTTGTTTCATGCGGGCTGCTATTATGTGCAGGAAGCTTCGTCCATGTTCCTGGAACAGGCGTTACGTCAGTATGTGCACGGGCCCGTCACGATGCTCGATTTGTGCGCGGCTCCGGGAGGAAAATCTACCTTGGCCCGTAGCATACTTCCGGAAGGCAGCTTGCTGGTGGCCAATGAGGTGATGCGCAACCGTTCGCAGGTGCTGGCTGAGAATCTGATAAAATGGGGAAATCCGGGGGTGATTGTAACCAATAATGATCCGGCTGATTTTACAGAATTAGGACCGCTGTTCGATGTGATTCTGACAGATGTGCCCTGTTCGGGTGAAGGAATGTTCCGCAAGGATGAAGTGGCCGTGCAGGAGTGGAGCATAGAGAATGTGGACACCTGCTGGCAGCGTCAGCGCCGTATTTTACGGGATATATGGCCTTGCCTGAAGACCGGAGGACTGCTGATTTATAGCACGTGTACATATAATCGGGAGGAAAATGAGGACAATGTGGCATGGATTGCACAGGAATTGGGGGCAGAGATACTTCCTTTGGAGACGCAGCCGGACTGGCACATTACGGGAAATCTGACCGGTACGGAGTTTCCGGTTTACCGTTTCCTGCCTCATAAGACTACGGGTGAAGGTCTGTTTATGGCAGTGCTGCGGAAAACAGCGGATGAACCCGCGGTGAGTGTGCGGACAAAGACCGGTGGAAAGGCTTCCAAAAAAGGGAAAGGGGGTAAGGTGGTTGTACTTCAAGTACCAAAGGAGATGAAAGCCTGGGTGCAGGGAGCCGGAGATTATGTGTTTGAAGTCAATGACAGTGAAGCGATGGCCTTTCCTGCTGCCTATAAAGATACGTATGACCTGCTGAAGAGCCAGTTGCGCATACTGCATGCCGGAATTTCTTTGGGAGAACTGAAGGGAAAGGACTGGCAGCCTTCGCATGCGCTGGCTATGAGTACCGTTTTTGAGAGAGATTCGTTTCCGATGGCTGAACTGACTTACTCACAGGCCATTGCTTATTTGCGGAAAGAAGCGGTAGTACTTTCACCGGAAGTGCCGAAAGGGTATGTGACATTTACTTATCAAGGTCAGGTATTAGGATTTGCCAAGAATATCGGTAACCGGGCCAATAACTTGTACCCGCAGGAGTGGCGAATCCGAAGCGGATATTTGCCGGAAATTATTCCGGATTTATTCGGATAAAAAACGCCTTTACGTTTACGCTAAAACGCAAGTACGTTTTACTTGAAACGCAAGTGCATTTTAATCAAAACGCAAGTACGTTTTCCTTCAAACGCAAGTGCGTTTTTCAGGAGGAATCCAAGCGTTTTGATTAAAAAATTGCAACTTGCTGATATGTAGAATGTTATTCTATTTTAGTGTAAGGGGAATTCCTTTATAAAAATCCAGTATTTTGGTACGGAACAGGTAGTCGTACTTAGCTTGTACGCAGTCGGACACCGCTTTCATCCAGTTGGTTCGTGCCTCGTTGTATTCCGTAGCATTTGCTTTTCCGTACATGTATTTTTCTTTCATCAGCTTGAAAGAGGCTTCTGCTGCTTCATCTGCTACCTGACTGCTCTGGTATTTGCTTTCTGCATTGACAGCATTGTAGTAGGCTTGCTGGATTTCCTTGTAAAGTTTCTTTTTGGTTTCTTCCAGTTGCCAGTTTAAGGTAGTCTGTTCAAGGCGTGCTGTGCGTACACGGTTGCGTGTACTCAGTCGGTTGAAGATGGGAATACTTAACGAGAGGCCTACATACTGGCTGAAATTATCTTTCAACTGAGAGTGGAAGCTCGGATTTTCTCTTCCCGATACATTATAATAGCTTGTTCCCAGTCCGGCTCCGAAGTTTAGTTGCGGATAATAGGCACTTTGTGCAATGCGGATGCTGCGTGCAGCTCCTTCCAGGCGGTATTGTGCAGCCTTGATGGACGGCTTGGTCAGCAAGGCCTGACTGTAGATTTCGGCAGGAGGAGTCAGTGTACCGAACAACTGCTCAGGCTGGATGTCGGGAGAGACAATCCTGAAATTGTCGGGAGAGGGCAGTTCCAGCAATTGGCTTAAATCGAGCAGAGACAGACGGTAGTCATTCTCGGCCTGCACCAGTGACAACTGGTCTTGTGCCACGCGCGACTTGGCTTCATACCATTCCGCTTCAGATGCCTTTCCATTCTTGAAATAGGCTTCCTTTTGTGCCAGCATTTCCTGACTTAACTCTACCTGCTGTCGGGCTATCTTGACCAGTTCTTCGTTGAACAACACCTGCAAGTACGCAGAGGCTACCTCAATGCTGATGTCTTCTTTGGCCTTGTTCAAATCTTCGGTGGCCGCTTTCAGGTTCAGTTTGGAGAGCGCAATGTTGTTGGGTATCTGCATACCGGTGAACAAGGGTACGCTCGTACTCAGGTTGAGGCCGGTGTTCTGTGTGTTGATACTCTGGTACGTATTGTTGGCCTGCAAGCTTCGTCCGAAGTTGAAAGAGTGAGAGGCACTACCGTTCAGGTCGGGCAGACGGCTCCATTTGGCGGTGTTCAGTTCCACTTCGCTTTTGTCGCGTGCGGCTTCCTGTTGTTTGACGGTCAGGTTATGAGCAATGGCATAGTCGATGCAGCGAGTCAAGTCCCATGCCTCCTGTGCTTGTGTGCCATTGGCCAACAGCATGCTGATGCTCAGTGCTGTCAGTAATTTGGTATTGATTTTCATGGCTTACATTTCTTTTTTAAGTCCGCGAATCGATTCGTTGGCTTTCAGCCCGCTTTTAATCTCGATGTTCACTCCGTCGCTGATACCGGTCTGTACCTGACGGCGGGTAAACTTCTGTGTCGGTACGCTGTCTGTCAGTACATATACGAAAGTGGAGTCACCGCTGAACTCAATGGCACTTTCCGGTACGGTCAGGGCATTGTTGGCCCGCTGGAGTTCGATTTCCGCATTGGCACTGTAGCCGGAGCGGATGGTGATGCTGTCGGGCACCGTGATGGCAGCCTTGATTTCGAACTGGTTGGCCCCGTTATTTTCTACGCTTTTAGGAGAGATGTATTCCAGTACGGCATCGAATTTCATGTCCTGTAAGGCTCCCAATGTGATTTTTACAGGAGTTCCTTCGTGAATACGTCCCACTTCTGTTTCGTCCACGTTACCTCTGAAGATAAGGTCGCTCATATCGGCCACGGTGGCGATGGTGGTACCGTCGTTGAATGTATTGCTCATGATGACCGAGTTACCTACCTTGATGGGGACATCCAGAATCAGTCCGTCAATCGTAGAACGAATCAGCGTGCTGCTGAAGGAGGCACTGCTTTTGGTGATACCTTCTTTCACGATTTCCAGGTTGTCTTTGGCAGCCTGGAGTTCTTCTCTGGCTTGTTTGGCTGCTAATAGAGTCTTTTCGTACTCCTCGCTGCTCACCAGTTTGCTCTGGTAAAGCTTCTCCATACGTTCCAGGTCGGTTTCTGCCTGACGGCCGTTGATTTCAGCCAAACGTACACGACTTTCGGCAGAGTTGAGCGAGCCTAATTCGGGGATTACCTTGACTTTGGCAATGATTTCTCCTTTTTTCACCGTTTCTCCGGCCTCCTTGTAGACTTCGGATATGATACCGGAAATCTGCGGCTTGATTTGCACCTCATCGCGTGGCTCAATTTTTCCGGTAGCCACGGTGATTTGTGCCAAATCGGTGGTTTTGGTGTGGAGAATATCGTAGGCCGTATCTTTCGGCTGCGACTTCTGATAAAGGAATACAAATGTGCCGATAAAGATGAGCGCAATCAGCACCAGCGAAATAATCTTGATGTACTTTTTCATATCAACTTTGGTTTTTTGTTTGTCTTGTGGTTTTATTTATTCGTCGCGTATGGCCTCAATGGGTTTGATGCTCATGGCCCGGTAGGCAGGAGCCAGTCCGGCTAACAGTCCTAAAATCAGGAGGAGAGCACAAGCACCGATTGCCTGCCAGAAACTGATTTGAAATTCGGTGGGAGAGGTCGGGGTGGAGGTCCCCATTTCTGTCAGGTTCAACAGGAAGACGGCAAAGGAAATGCCGGCCATACCTGCCAGGATGGTCAGTACCATACTCTCGGAAAGAATCTGCGACAGAATGTCGTTCGGGCGTGCCCCGATGGCACGACGTATACCGATTTCGGTGGTTCGTTCCTTAACCGTAACCATCATGATGTTGCTTACACCGATGGCTCCTGCCAGCAGGGTGCCGAGACCGACCATCCATCCCAAAATCCGGATGCCGGAAAACAGGTTGTCTACCATGCTGAACATGGCTTCAGCGTTGACTAAAATAACGGCCTGCCCGTCGTCCGGATGAATCAGGTGTGCTTTTTTGACCACTTGCTCTACCTTTTTCTCTACTTCACCGATGGAGTATCCTTTGCGGGCCGTATAGCAGAGCAGCTGCACGTTCTGTCCGAAGTTGTAGTTCTGCTGCATGGTGGAAAACGGGATGATGACCGACGTTTCGGACTGTCCTTGTATGGAAATGTTTCCTACCGCCATGCTTACTCCGATTACCCGGTAATAGATGCCATTGACTTCAATGAACTTTCCGCAAGGGTCTTCCCCTCCCGGAAACAAGGTCTCGTAAATACGCTTTCCAATCACACAGACTTTCCGCTGGTCGCGTATGTCAATGTCATTGATGAACCGTCCGAACACGATATTCGGTTCTTCTATTTTCTGGTATTCCGGATAAAGTCCTTTCAGCGTACCTGAGATTTTATTTTCATTATAAATGGCATTGATGCCCCATTTGGCCAGTGTGGCAGTCACGGTTTCCAGTTCGCTGACCTGTTTTCTCACACGTTCCACATCCTTGTTTTCCAAGTCCCAGTATCTGCCTTGCTGAAAACCTTTGTAGGCCTTGCTCGTCTTGTTTGTGCCTAAAAAGCCGGAATTGGTGGCAAAGCCTTCAAACTGGCGCGAAAGCATTTGTTGTAGCCCTTTGGCACCTCCCATCAGGGAAATCAGCATGAATATTCCCCAGAAAATACCGAAGGCAGTCAGGAAGCTTCTGGTTTTGTTGCGGGTGATAGTGAGAAGAATCTCTTCCCATGTATCTAAATCAAATCGTCTCATGGTCAGTCTGCTCTAAGTGCTTCAATGGGTCGGATTCTGGCCGCTTTTCTTGCAGGGAAAAGTCCTGCCAGCGTACCGGCGATAACTAATGTCAAAGTAGCTTCTATGGCAATGGACAAGTCTACTGTCGGGTTTTCGAAAAAGGTCATCGAAAAGACACCCATGTCCATGGTCTGTTTGCCTGCTACCTGATTCATGTATTCCGTCACGGCAATGCCTGCCACCATGCCGATGTAGCCGAAGAAAGTCGTGATAGTCACACTTTCAGAGATAATCAGCCAGAGGATGGAAGCGGGTTTAGCTCCCAGGGCTTTTCGGATGCCGAATTCGTGCGTGCGTTCGCGGACGGTAATCAGCATGATGTTGCTCACTCCTACGATGCCGCTGAGCAGGGTAAAGATTCCGATTACCCAGATGGCAGTATGCAGGATTTGGGTGGCCGTCTGCTGTTGCAGGTATTGTGTAAAGCGGTTCCATATCCAGATGGCTCCTTCGTCGGTAGGCGAGAATTGTTTCTTCAACCCTAAAGCCTGCCGGTATTCCGCCTCAAATTGTTCGTTGGTAGCTTCATCGGCCAGTCCTTTGGTTGTAAATGTGATGTTGTCTATGCTGTCACCCTTCTGATAGATGGTTTGCAGGGTAGTGAATGGCACGAGAGCAGAAGGCGAAAAACTGTTCTGGTCGGTATAGATACCTACCACCTGATAGGGTACACCTTGTGCGTTCAGGTATTTCCCGATGGGAGAAGTGTGAGGAAAGAGGTTCTTTACCGTTTTTTCATGCAGTACGATAATTTTTCGCCGCTCCTCCATGTCGCGTGCGTTGACGAAGCGTCCCTCTTTAATCTTGATGGCTTCAAGTGAAGGATAATTGGGAAAAACTCCGTTGATTCCGATACTGAGGGCTTCTTTTCCGTAAGTAAGAATGACATCACTTTTGCTGACGGTGGCACCGGTTTGGATGATGTGGTCAGGAAATGAAGTGGCGGTGAGTTCGCGGTCACTCTCTTTCAGGTAAATGCTACGGCCCTCTTTCATTCCTTTGTAAGGTTGTGAGGTCATGCCCGGGTAGATTTTCATGGAGTTCATAATCATGCCTTTCGACTGGTTCTCAAAGGCATGGATGAGACCGTTTCCGGCTCCCAGTAATACAATCAGCATGAAGATGCCCCATGCTACGGAAAAGCCGGTCAGCAGGGTGCGCAACTTATTGCGCATGATGGTTCCGTAGATTTCTTGTATTAATTCTGTCATGGCTGGTGTTTTATTTCATGAATCCGTTTTTGCCAAATGGAGATGCATTGTGGTCAATGTTGTCTTCTATGCGCTCTATCAGTCCGTCCTTGATATGGATAATCTTATCGGTCTGGTTGGCGACTCCGCTTTCGTGGGTGACCACTACGATGGTCAGTCCTTCTTTCTCGTGCAGTTCCTTTAGAATCTGCATGACTTCCACCGATGTCTTACTGTCCAATGCTCCGGTCGGTTCGTCTGCTAAAATGATTTCAGGCTTTGAAATTAATGCGCGTGCAATGGCTACACGTTGTTTTTGTCCGCCCGACATTTCATTCGGGAGGTGGTGTGCCCATTCTTTTAATCCTAATTTATCCAGGTATTCCATGGCTAACAGGTTGCGCTTTTTCCGGCTTACACCTTGATAAAATAAGGGAAGGGCTACATTCTCCATGGCGTTCTTGAAAGAAATAAGGTTGAACGACTGGAAGATGAAGCCAATCATACGGTTGCGGTACTCGGCGGCCTTGCTTTCGCTCAGGTCACGAATCAGTACATCGTTCAGGTAATATTCCCCTGAATCATAGTTGTCTAATATGCCTAAGATGTTCAGAAGGGTAGATTTTCCGGAACCGGAAGAACCCATGATGGAAACGAATTCTCCTTTATTAATATGGAGGTTGATACCTTTAAGTACATGAAGGGGAGTACCGTTGTAATAGGTCTTGTGAACGTTTTCTAAGTGTATCATTTGGTTTGTGTGAATTTATTGATTTATCAGGTCTCGCAAAAATAAGAAAAGTGAAAAGCTTCGAAAAATAATGCGTTAAAAATTTGCTCTGTTTTTACTGATTATTTACTTTTGTCCGTAGATAATTAACCCTAAATAGAGAAATGTCATGACAATAAACATGGAAAAACCTTATGTGGTAGGTATGGACATTGGCGGAACAAACACTGTATTTGGTGTAGTTGACTCACGTGGTAATGTGTTGGCTTCTGATTCTGTCAAGACACAGCAATATGAAAACATTGACGACTATGTTGATGCTGTATGTAAGAAACTTCTTCCTCTGTTGTCACAGTTTGGTGGAGCTGAAAAAATAAAAGGTATGGGAGTGGGTGCTCCTAACGGAAACTATTATAGCGGTACTATTGAATTTGCACCTAACTTGCCTTGGAAAGGAATCATTCCTCTGGCTTCAATGTTTGAAGAACGTCTGGGTATTCCGACTGCACTGACTAACGATGCCAATGCGGCTGCTATCGGAGAAATGACTTACGGTGCTGCACGTGGTATGAAAGATTTTATCATGATTACTTTAGGTACCGGTGTAGGTAGTGGTATCGTAATCAACGGACAGCTGGTTTATGGTCATGACGGATTTGCCGGTGAATTGGGTCATGTGATCGTTGATCGTAACGGTCGTGCATGTGGATGCGGTCGTAAAGGATGTCTGGAAACTTACTGTTCTGCTACAGGTGTGGCTCGTACTGCACGCGAATTCTTGGTACAGCGCACAGAACCAAGTTTGCTGAGAAATGTTCCGGCAGATGAAATTCAATCAAAAGACGTATACGATGCAGCAGTGAAGGGTGACAAGCTGGCTCAGGACATTTTTGAATTTACAGGTCGTATTTTGGGACAGGCTTTGGCTGATTTCATTGCTTTCTCAAGTCCTGAAGCGATTGTATTGTTCGGTGGTCTGGCTAAGTCTGGTGATTACATCATGAAGCCGATTCAGAAAGCTATCGATGAAAACATCCTGAAGATTTATGCTGGAAAAACAAAATTGTTGCTTTCTCAGTTGAAAGATGCAGATGCAGCTGTATTAGGTGCAAGTGCATTGGGATGGGAAGTAAAAGAAAACTAATGTATTTATAAGATAAAAAATCAGCCCCGGCAATTTGTCGGGGCTGATTTTTTTATTCTTATTTTTCGATGGTTATTTTGCAGGGTTGTTCAAGGGATTTTTTCCATTCTTGTGCGTAAGAGAACCATGTGTTTGAATCAGGGAATCCGAATGCTTCCTTACGTGAAGTAAACATGGTGTAGTACCGGAAACTCTTTTCTTGGGGGGCGCTGACGGTGTACAGGAAGTTTTCCTTGTCTTTAGCTTCCTTTCTGATGTATTTCTTTGGAATATAAGTCGCCAGACCGACTGTTTCTTTTTTGTATTTGATGGTGTCGCCTACGGGCCAGTCGGTTCCCCAGCTGGCAACCAGTCCCTCGTGGTCTGAGTACATGGTGGCGCTGTAACCGATATTTTGCACGCCTGTGCAGAAGGTCTCTTTATCTAAAGGCTGGTCAAACAATACGTCTACTTGTGCGTCACGATGTCCGGCATACAGTGTGTAGCGGTTAATCATATTCAGTTCTTTTCCCTGGTATTCCCAACCTTTTACTTCAGCGTCGGCAATGGTACGTACCGGACCGCTGGCGATGAGGCGTTGTCCGCGGAAGGCCACAGGCTTAATGTCGGTAGCTTGTGAACCGTCCCATCCTCTTAATGTTCCGGCTCCGCAACTGCCTCTTACCAGAATCACGTCATCTCCGAATCCTTTTTGTAATTGTTCGTCTGTAGGATAGAACATACTTTCTTCTATTTCCAGACCTTTATTGAACTTTCCGTATAAATCGGTTGTCTGTTTCTCGTTAAAATAGATGCGGTAGGCCACCAGCTCGCTTTCGAATGCAATACCGTGATGTTGCAGAATAGTGTAAGTGTAACTGTCGCCCGGAGCGTATACAGCTGTGCCATGAGCATATTCATTTGATTTGGCTGTGCGGAACAGCATTTCTGCAAACACACGGGCTGGATAGGTCTTGTTTGTCTTGACAGAGGAAAGAGTCAGGGTGAATACTTTCTTGGATTGCGCCGGCAAATTAGTCACGAAAGCCAGTTCATCAGCTCTTAAATCGAAGTTTAAATCGTCCAACTGTGAAGGTATTTCATTGTTCCCTTCTTTCACAACGGCCGATTTAACGGTGAATCCTGTATTTAAAGAATGAATATCAATCACTACAGGTTCGTCGGTTTTAGCTGTATTCCAAGGGTTTTCAACAATCACTTTAATGGTCTTTTCTGCCGTTTGGGCACAAAGCATACTCCCGCTGTAAATGAAAGCGAGGCAAAGAGTGGGAAACTTTTTCATTGTAATAATGTGTTTATATATAAGATTAATGTGATTCACGTATGTTTCTTTAAGCTATTATCCTCCTGAACATGCTGCCTTCACAGGGGACATGCAGGAGGATAATAAATCTAATTCTAACCTAAATAATATTATGAAAAACCTTTTTTATTCAGGATGCAAAAATAAGCTTTCTGTTTGATATACGCTTGCAATTTTTGATTTTATCAGTGAAAAAACTGAGCATAATTTTACGTGATTGAATATTTAGGCCTTATAAATGTAAATAATGTAAATAAAGTTTGTATCTTTGCCCCAAATTTATAATTGAAAATAATATGAGTTATAATTTGCTGAAAGGAAAAAGAGGTATTATTTTTGGTGCACTGAACGAACAGTCTATCGCTTGGAAAGTGGCAGAAAAGGCTGTAGAAGAAGGTGCCGTTATCACACTCTCTAATACCCCTGTAGCAGTACGTATGGGTGAGGTCTCTGCTTTGGCGGAAAAATTAAACTGTGAAGTGATTCCGGCTGACGCTACCTCTGTAGAAGATTTGGAAAATGTCTTTAAGCGTTCAATGGAGGTATTGGGAGGAAAGATTGACTTTGTACTTCATTCTATCGGTATGTCTCCAAATGTTCGTAAAAAACGTACTTACGACGATTTGGACTATGACATGTTGAGTAAAACATTGGATATTTCAGCCGTTTCATTCCATAAAATGATTCAATCTGCCAAGAAGTTGGATGCCATCAATGAATACGGTTCTATCGTAGCTTTGAGTTATGTAGCTGCACAGCGTACATTCTATGGTTATAATGACATGGCAGACGCAAAGGCTTTGCTGGAATCAATCGCTCGTAGTTTCGGTTATATTTACGGACGTGAACACCATGTACGTATCAATACCATTTCTCAGTCACCGACTATGACTACTGCCGGATCGGGTGTGAAAGGTATGGACAAGTTGTTCGACTTTGCTAACCGTATGTCTCCTCTGGGCAATGCATCGGCTGATGAATGTGCTGATTACTGTATCGTAATGTTCTCTGACCTGACCCGTAAGGTGACTATGCAGAACTTGTTCCACGATGGTGGTTTCTCCAGCGTAGGTATGAGCTTGAGAGCTATGGCAACTTATGAAAAGGGGCTGGATGAATATAAAGATGCCAATGGCAATATAATTTACGGATAATATTGAATGTATCGGCTTATTTTTATATTACTGAGTATAATCGTCTTTTCTGCCTGTCGTTCTGACAAGCAGAAAGACGATTTTTCGTTTTCAGGAATAAAGATAGCCCGATATGACCGCTTGCAGTATGAAGCAACTGTGCAGAACAGTTTCTTTTCCCTGCAACGGATGAATACTGAATTTTCCCAGGAGACGCGTCTGCTGATAGAGGAAGTACTTGATTTGGGTTCTGTGGATATGGTAGACATGAACGACCGTTTGTGTGCTTATTTCTCAGATTCCATATTGGTACATTTAATGGAAGATGTGGGAGAGAAGTTTAAGGATGTAAGCAATCTTGAACAGCATCTGACACGGGGATTCAGCAACCTGAAAAAAGAAATTCATGAGTTGCCGGTTCCGCAGATTTATACGCAGATTTCTGCCCTGAATCAGTCTGTCGTTGTTGGAGACAGTATTTTGGGAATCAGTCTGGACAAGTATATGGGGAGTGACTATCCTCTCTATAAAAAATATTATTACGCAAACCAGCGACGCTCGATGTCGCCGGAATACATCGTGCCTGATTGCTTTACCTTTTATTTGCTGGGACAGTATCCTTTCTTGTGGCAGGAAGGTCATCGTTCTTTGATGGATATTCTGTTGTATCGGGGGAAAATCCTGGGTTGTGGAAACTATTCTTGAAGGAAATGGAAGTGGCAAAACGGCTTTGGGCTACTCCAAGGAAGAAATAAAATGGTGCGAGCAGCACGAAAAAGAACTTTGGGAGGAAATCCGTCAGAACCATTATATGAGGACTACCGATCCAATGATTATTCGCTCGTATGTATCTTCTAACACACGGCTTCTGTTTAACGGTGAAAAGACTCCTCCTTTCTTGGGAATATGGCTGGGCATGAAGGTGATAGAGCGCTATATGAAGAATCATCCGAAAATGACCCTAAAGAGTTTGTTGGAATGTACGGATTATTCTGGAATGATAAAAGAATTAAACTGATTGACTTAAAGATTCCTTATGGAAGTTGCATTGTATTTGTTGCCTGTTACTTTAGGTGATACGGCTATCGAAAAGGTTTTACCCTCTTATAATCGGGAGATAATTGTCAATATAAAGCATTTTATAGTGGAAGATGTGCGTTCGGCACGCCGTTTCCTGAAAAAGGTGGATGCGGATATTTGTATTGATGAGCTTACTTTTTATCCGTTGAACAAGCATACTTCTCCGGAAGCTATATCGGGTTATCTTGCTCCGCTTGCAGAGGGACACTCCATGGGAGTTATTTCTGAAGCTGGCTGTCCGGCTGTGGCCGATCCGGGAGCCGATGTGGTAGCTATTGCCCAGAAGCGGAATTTTAAGGTGGTTCCTCTGGTAGGACCTTCTTCCATCATCTTGTCAGTGATGGGCTCAGGATTTAACGGACAGAGTTTTGCTTTTCATGGGTATCTGCCGATAGAACCGGCCGACCGCATGCGCCGTTTAAAAGAGTTGGAGGCACGTGTCTATTCCGAGAACCAGACTCAATTGTTTATCGAAACTCCTTATCGCAATCATAAGATGTTGGAAGACATCTTGAAAACTTGTCGTCCGCAAACGAAATTGTGTATTGCAGCCAATATAACTTGTGAAGGAGAATTTATTCAGACCAAAACCGTTAAGGAATGGAAGGGAAAATTACCGGAACTGAATAAGATTCCTTGTATCTTCCTGATTTATAAGTAGTATTTTATTTGAACTCTTTCCATATCTGGGCCACCATGTGGAGACGGTCACATTCAATTCTTAGTTCGTTACTGAACTTTTCCGGATTTTGTCTGATGTCTTCACAGGTAAAGAAGTATCCTTCCGAGAGTTTGAATTCATCTTCATGGCTGACGGGAAGTATATATAACTGCACGAAAGCCGGTGTACTGCCTTGTGTACGGTAGCTGAGGATGAGTCTTGGAAAAAACTTCTTCTTATGTGTGGTGTGAGAAGTTGACTGATGTTTTTTTACCAGGTTCTTTGCGTGACGCTGGCTTTTTCTTAACGGTCCGTCAAATAAAGTCTTGATAGGAGCATCCCAGATCGTTGTATTTTCAGCATGCGGGGTAAGATATATTTTCCCGTTGCAGATAGGAACAATCCGTATGATATGTTGCTCTTGAGGAGATTGTGTGGCAGCAATCTGTATTCCTACGATGTTAATGACCAGACATATTACGTAAATAAGTGTAGGAATCAAATAGATGATTCCAAAGTTATTTTCAGGAGAAAAGGGAATTAGCTTGTTGTACAGGAAAAACAGAATAATCAAATGGATACTGGAAAAAAATCACGATTATTTTTGCTTCCAGTAGGTAAGAAGAAGTGAAATTAAGATGAAACTTCTTCAAGAAATTCCGATAAATTTCCGGAGCCGTCACATGGATGAAGGCACATACTAATAGCATGAATTCCAATGAAGGAGTCAGGCTGTTCTTAGGGATGTAATCATATCCGGTGAATAGTCTTAAAAGGAAGCAGACACCGATTCCAATAGTTCCTTGTAAAAGAAAGAAATTAAGTCCTTTCAGGCGCAACACATCATAAAGCAGTCCCGCAATGCTGATAGCAAGTCCTGTTCCCAACATGGCGGTCGTTGGGAACAGATGAATGCCTATCAGTGTGATAATGATAGGAAGCAATCCAAATGATACAATTTTATCTTTGTATTTGAGCAATAGATTCATCGTTGAAAAGCATCTGTTGATAAAATTGCAACAAATGGAAAAAGAAAATTGTTCATTGTCTGCGGAGATGTTTTTCAGCATGGTAAGAAGAACGGACCAGCGGACCGCTTTCTACAATTTCAAATCCTTTGGTTTCACCTATTTCTTTGAATTTCTTGAACTGGTCTGGATGGATGTATTCTGCTACCGGATAGTGCTTGGCTGTTGGTTGCAGGTATTGTCCGATGGTCAGTATCTGGCAACCGTTCTGTAGCAGGTCGTCCATCGTTTCTTCTACTTCTTCTATGGTTTCTCCCAACCCCACCATGATACCGGATTTGGCCTTTAGTCCATTTTCTGCAATCTGACGGATAACTTTCAGGCTGGTATCATAATCTGCTACACTTCTGACCTGTGGACTGAGACGGCGGACGGTTTCCAGGTTGTGTGAAAGAATATCGGGACGTGTTTCAATGACCTGTTGCAATAATTCGCTGTGGCCTTGAAAATCGGGAATAAGTGCCTCTATGGTGGTGTCAGGACACAATTTTCGGATGGCCATCAGGGTAGCAGCCCAGTGTGAGGCACCTAAATCCTTTAAATCATCCCGGTCGACAGAGGTGATGACCGCGTGGTCAAGCTTCATGAGTTGGATGGACTGGGCCACTCTGAGCGGTTCTTCCGGATCCAATGGGAGAGGTCTTCCGGTTTGTGTATTGCAGAACTTGCAGGAACGGGTACAGATGGCTCCTCCAATCATGAAGGTGGCGGTGCCTTTTCCCCAGCACTCACCTAAGTTGGGACAGCGTCCACTGCTGCAGATGGTATGAAGCTTATGAGTATCTACAATGCGTTTGGTTTCAGTATAT
>ENA-UBIY01000187-UBIY01000187.1-human-gut-metagenome-genome-assembly--contig:-NODE-187-length-22283-cov-7.519930_pt1 | contig 22283 bp, 24 predicted proteins | sample MGYA00244945_ERZ654882 | MGnify/ENA primary metagenome ERZ654882 (study PRJEB26926, sample SAMN06164824) | human gut metagenome | biome: ENVO:00009003; feature: ENVO:2100002; material: ENVO:00002003...
TGTAATCCACTGCAGGTGACCACACGCCGCCCTCATCGTGAATCTCCGTGTTATACATGAAATCGGGAGCAGCAGAACCGTCCCACGCTCCCGTGTAGAGGTAGGCGAAGACCCCGAACTTCTTGTAGGTCCCCATATCCTTTACGGGAGCGGAACGGGTGCCAATTGATTCATCCACCGGAAGGGCATCCCTAGTGTTGTCGGAGAGCAGGGCGTGCAGGTAGAGCCCGTCGCTTCCGTCACCCGCCTGCAGGGGTAGTACCCCCAGGAGGGAATCCCGCGGGGCCGTTTCTTCTTCCGGGCTCCCCACCACCCGCGTGGCATGCCAGTCCGCCCTGTCAGATACCGAGAAGCGGATGCCGGGTCCCGTGTGCACGCTCGTTTGCAGGTCATCCTTGCACGAGGCAAACAAGAAGACCGACAGCAATACCGGCAGGCTCCAGCTTCCGATCCCCCGGCATAGATTCTTTTTCATTCCCATATCTGTGTCATTTTTATAATCGTTTCGTTACTGTCATGGCCTATCGCGAGAACCCGTGCCATCTCAGCTTTTCTCCGCCGTCTCCCGCAAGGCCTTCCCGGGTAAAGAAGGAACTCACCCCGGACCAGGTAATTCTTTCGCCTTCCGCTAGGCATATTTGCAGGAGTTCCCCAACGGCGTTCACCACCCTGGATGCATTTGTGACGCGTAGCCCGCCCTTTGGTGGCCACAGCCCTTATCAATTCTTGCTTGTTCATCGCTTTCGTTTTTTACCTGTTCTTGTTTTATTTACATTGTACGCGGGATTACCATGCTTGCGCGTTAGTGACCGGAAGGGGATAGAAGGGCTTTCCGTTGCCCCTCCCCGGGTTGTTCCAGTCCAACCCCTTCCGGCCGGTGATCTTAACTAAGAAATACCAGTGGTGAAATTACATTTCGACATCCACTGGGGTTTCTGTCCATTCTTCCACCTCGACCGTAAACTTGATCTTGCCGCCCGTGATATCCTCTCCCGGGTTGAAAGGATCGGTCGGGTCGGTAGGATCGGGTTTCTCGGGATCCACCTTGCCCGCTCCATCGGTGAAATTCAGTGTGTAGACGTATTTCTTGCCGGCTTCCCAGTTCGTGCCTATGGCCACGGCGGTCCAGTCGTATTCACCCACCTTGGCGGGATAGATCTGCCCCCCGTCCTTGGTCGTGATGTTGACCTTCACGGCCAGGTAGGCGCCCCCGGTCGTGTTTTTCAAGTCATCCTTCGAATTCCACGCCGTCAGCTGCTGCGGGATAAGCATGGCATTGCCATTGTCGCCCATTAACACCTGTGCGTCGGCTTTCAGCACGATCTCCGTGTCGTACTCCGACTGGTAGTTGGCCTTGGTGTTATCGGCGTCCAGCGTCCAGGAGTCTGCCGCAAGCGATTCGTTAGCCTTGGTTTCCTGAAGTGGGAAAGTGAAGTCACCCTTCGAGCCGACCTTTCCGATTCGGACACCTTTCACCTTGAAGATGTAGCCTCCGTTGGCGTTCTTGGCGTTGATCTGAATCTGGGAAAGGGCGTGCTTGAAGAGCAGGGGCACGCCGGCCTCTTCGTTGGTCTTGGAGCCGGTATTGTACGCCACGACGAAGTCCTTTTGGTCATTCATCCCCGCTGCGGGAGAGTATCCCGAGAGTTTTTTCTCGTCCTTGGTGAGTGTCACGGTTCCACCCAGCTCCGTTGCTGACGGGGAATAGACCGGGAACGAATACTGGCTGCCGTCAGAGGGCCAGAAATAAGAATTCGGAGCTGCCGTCCAGAATGTTGAGGGGTCGGCTTCTTTCTTGAACACATCGGAGAACACGCGTTCCCCAGCCTCGTTGAACGCCACCACGTGAATTTCTTTCAGGTTGGCGGTAGTGGTCTCCGCGGCACGGGTGGTCTTGCCGATGGCAGGGCGGAACTCGATGCCGCATCCCTGGTTGATGCCCGTCGTCTCGTCTTTCGAGCAGGATACCAACGCAATGGTCGCAAGGGTCATGAAAAATACGGAATGTTTCATCTTGATAAAAATTTAGTTAATAAAAATGGTTAAAAAACTCTTGTCTCTTTTATTGCATGAACAGGATTACATGTCAAGTTCAATATCTACCTGTTGCCACTTGTCCACCTCCGGTTGGAATCCGCCTCCGTTGACGATAGGCTTGGGCAGTGGGAGTTCGTCGATGACGATACGCACCCGGCGGGGGTTCTTGTCCGTGGGGATCTGGTCGGTCACGTCCTTTTCGTAATACCACCTGGTGCCGTCCAGCAGCATGGCGTAGATCATTACCGTGTGCTTGTGCGTATCCTCGTGGGAGGCTCCGGGACGATGCCCGAACGTGAGGAAGGAGCCCTCGATGGCCCCCGTCTCGCTTCTTTCTTCAGGGAATGGCAGAGGGAAGGGCACCGTGACCCGTTCCCCACTGACCTCGTTCCGCTCCGCGTGGAGTCCCCCGGCCAGACCCGAGAGCGTGCCGCTCAGCTCCGTGACGTATTTCAGGTTTTTGACGTTGCGGATCACCACCGTGTAGGTGCAGACCGACAGCTCGGGATAGAAGACGATGGTATTGCCCCGCCCCGTGAGGTGGATGTCCTCCTCTAAGGGGGCGCACCAGAGCGTGTCGGGCGGTAGGGCGACACGCTCCTCCGCCGTGCCCCGTGCCCGCGTGTAACTCGTAACTTTGCCGCATCACTTTTTCGTAACATTAAATATTTCACTTTACGAAAACTATATTTATGTAGAAAATGGATGCAAAAAAGATTACAGAAGACTATCAAGACTGGCATAACATTGCCGAACTTCGACTTCTTGGCTTGAGCCGTTCTCAAATAGCAAAGAAGCTGCAACTTCCTCCTGGCAGAGTCATGCGGCTTTCCCGATTAAATGTTGATGAGCTTCTTCAACATGGCAATCGTCCGCGCCCTTCTTATTCCTGCCGTCTCGATCCTTATGAGGAGTCAGTTAAGCATTTGCTGATAACCTGTCCTTATTATTCTTCTACCCAGATTCATGAATATCTAAAGGAGAATAATCCCTCTTTTCCAAAAGTCTGTGAAAAGACTGTTTTCAATTACGTAAAAAAAATACGTAAAAGATACGATATACCTGCAAGAGTATAATTTTTTTGCAGCAACAATCTTTTGTTCAGAATTCAATAAGAATCTGAACTGCATCCTTATTACCGAAATTTAAATAAAAGATATTATGAAATCCGTTATTTCAGACAATAAGATTATTCCATTCCTGCCTTGTTATAATGTAAGGACATCACAGTTGCATGAAACCAAAGTTAGTGATCTGAAAACTGTATATGGATGTAATGGATATGCGGTTTATGATTATATAGAAAATGAGATATTCCGTACAGGAAACCATTCATTGTATTGGTGTAAGAATATGCTTTGCAGAGTAGCGGACTATTGGGCGCTCTCTCCGGAAGAAGTGGAGAAAATCGTGGAGTATTGTATTCAGGTTGACTTGTTCAATGCTGAGTTGTATACCAAGTATCATATTCTTACATCCGCAGAAATCAGGCAACAGTATAATGATGCCGGTTTCTTCATGGCTGTCAATTCATAATCACTAATCCGAAAATACTATGTTGATAAGATGTGAAATGTTAAAAAAACTGGCAAACGCTTTTATAGAAGTAGCCAAAGAGGAGAACCTGCCTGTAAATATCACAATGGGCAGGTCTTATACAGACTCCGGCATCAACAGAATCTTCGAACTTAAATAATATATAATAGAAAGGGAGCAATATGGAAATATTAACGGCCCTGCAATGGGCTAAAAAGGGTTTTATCCCCAATGAGGGGGCCAAAGGTACAAAACAATGGACTAACTGCTTTTACTCTGCCAAAGCTGTCTATTTCAAAGACAGTGAGGTCCATGAAGATAAGGACACTGCCAAAGCCATCCTTTTTGCCAAAAGGAAGGAGTACCGGGATGTAGCCAAGAAACGGGAAGAGAAAAGAATAAAAAATGCTGTATACCGAGAGAAAATGAAAACCCAGTGGCAATGGTTACAGGAGGGAAGAATACCTAACGATAATGCCAGATGGGAAGTTGGAGAGGAGCTGAATAAGATATTTTGTACATGTGCTTACGGAAGCAACTACTGTTATTGCCATGAGAGATATACTCATGAACCTAAAAATGATGAAGAGATGCAAAAAGCCATTTTTGATTTTCATAAGAACGGAAATAGCTGGGTATGACTATAAACAAAGTAAAAAAGAAGTTTTGCTCAATAATTAATAACAGAACAGATATGAGTAGAGTTCAAATAACGTTAGAAAAATTAGAAGAACTGAAATTTGAAATAATCAAAGAGATTGAGGAGGTAACTGAAGGCATTGTTTCGGAATTTCACATTGACAACACCGGCATGTATGCCTATTTCAAAGTTACTTATGTATCTTCTCTTTGTTTTCCAAAATACCAACTGCTAAGTATTTATTTTGAAAAAAGAAGAGTTTATTGCTGTGCAGATGTTATTTCATTTTCATGTGTGAGAGAATTGTTTCTTAGCGAATAACCAGAACAAAACCGAACAGGTATGAATATAGATACTGAATTTAACGTAGGAGATAGCGTATGCTATCTGAGCGGTGATAACATTCTCCATACAAGTATAAGCAAAATAATTATCGAAATATCCTATACTGATGATAGTTTTCTTATGGTTTATAAGCTGTCAGATGGACTAAGTGTGCCCAGAAACAATTATCCACAATGGGGAAAAAGACTTTTTAGAGATAAGGATAGTTTAATGAGATATTTATCAGAATCGTAACGGAACAATGGACTAACAGGCAAGTCACCGCATTGTATGCAGGCTGGTGATACAGGTTCGAATCCTGTTTGTTTCACACTGAAAAAAAAATCTTAAAACGTATAATTATGGGAAGAATTGCCAGAAAAGGCTTTGAGTACTACAGGGCCGAAACGGACCGGTTCCGTGACATCAAGATCCGCAAGCTGAGAAAGGAACACAGCTGTGCCGGTTATGCGATATACCAGTATGTCCTGAATGAGATCTACCGTGTGGAAGGCTGTTATATCCGTTTCACACAGGACGAGCTGTTCGATTGTGCGGAATACTGGAACATGAGGGAAGAGGAGGTTCTCCGGATCATCAACTATTGTACGGAAACGGGGCTGTTCAATGCCGGAATCTGGAAACAGTACGGCATTCTGACAGGGCACTCCATCCAGATCCGATATGTGTCCATGTGTCACGCGGCCAAGCGCAAGACAGTCATTCCGGAAGAAATAAATCTTCTTTCCGAAGAAAAATCCTCCTTCCCGGTTTCCCGGGCACAGCTCCCTGTGGAAGCGGCGTCCGTTCCGATCTGTGGATCTGTGGCAGTCACCTCTGTTCCCTTCACGGAACCTTCAGAAGCGCCCGTTCCTTTGAAAGAGGGAATTCTTCCGGAAAAAACCGGATTTATTCCGGAAGAATCCGTGAATATTCCGGAAGCTTACAATATAAAGGAAAGAAAAGAAAACATATCATCCTCAAGCTCCTTTACATCCGTTCAGGAAAAGACGGATGAGGAGGACAATTCCATCCGGACTTTAAAATCCGATCTGGAATACCTGAACCTGAAGGATGACCAGATCCGCTGGGCGTGCATTCTGAAAGCCCGTTATCCGGCCATGCCCCTGGAGTACGCCATAGCCGCCGTCAAGGACAGCATCCGTAACGGTGACTACCGTTACAGTGTGGGCGGCTGCCTCACTCCGCTGATAGAGAACTATATCCGCAAGTACAACGCTGAATGTTCAGGAGAAAAGAGGCAGGACGGTTTCCGTGCCGCCCTTGAGCGTCTAGGCATTTCTCCGGCACAGCAGCATGAGATCCTGCATCTGTCCGCGGACTCCCCCCGTGTGCTGGAAGCCGCCTTGAAGGAAATCGAGCGCAGCAACGGGCGCATCAGGAGCCCGCTATGTTTTCTCAGGAGCAGGCTGACGTCCGTCCGGACCGCATGATATTTTGACATTAGTTAGTATGTGAAAGAACATTCCATCCTGCCGTCCCGCTGTGAAGCCGGTGCGGCAGGAACTTAAAAAAAACGAAAGATTATGAAATCACAGGAAGCCAATGCGATCCCCTTGCGGGAGATACTGGAAAAATACGGTCATGAACCGGTCAGGTCCTACCACGGCTATCTCATGTACAGCTCCCCTTTCAGAAATGAGGAGACCCCCAGCTTCATGGTGAACCTGCACACGAACAAATGGAAGGATTTCGGTGAGGACAGCTCGGGAGGTGTGGCTGACCTGGTCATGCGTCTGGAACGGTGCGATTTTCACTCCGCCATGCGGCGGATTGAAAAAAGCGACCTGTCCGCCCCGTCCGACCCCCTCCCTGTTCCGACTTCCGCCGGGGATGCCGGCACCAGCCCCAGACTGACTGTCGACAATATCAATCCCCTGACCAACAGGATGCTTCTGGAATACATGGGCCGGCGTGGAATTGATGCGGACATTGCAAAGGCATATTGCAAGGAAGCATACTACCATTTCAGCGGAAGGAAGGACAGGCGCTGTTTCGCCGTAGCTTTCCCCAATGACAAGGGAGGCATGGAGCTCAGGAATCCGATATTCAAGGGATGTGCCGGAGTAAAAGCCGTCACCTGTCTTGACAATGGAGGCGACCGTTGTGCCGTTTTCGAGGGATTCATGGATTTTCTCAGCTATCTCCAGTATGCCAGGGAACATCCCGGACTGCCGCCAATGAATTTCTGCATCCTGAACTCCACGGCCATGGCCGGCAGGTCCGGAGAGTTCCTTTCCCGGCACCGGCTGGTACATGCCTTTCTGGACAACGACAAGGCAGGCATGGACGCCCTGGAGAAACTGGAGGGGAATCTTGGGAAGGATACGGTACTGGTCAATGAGTCCGTCCGGCTGTATCCCCGGCATAACGATTTCAACGAGTTCCTGCAAGCCTGTAAAAAAAAAGCAATGACTGCAGGAAATGAGATGTAATACAGCAAACAATATGAAAGAAGTATCAGAAAAGATAACGGAAAGAATCCGCAAGCTTATCCGGCTCAAAGAATCCGCCACACAGATCGGATCTGAAGGTGAAGCCCATGCGGCGGCAGCGGCGGTACACCGCCTGCTTATGGAATACAACCTCTCCCTGCTTGATCTTGCCGGTGAGAATCCACAAAACCGGCTGACAGCCTGCGAATCTGACAGAATCAGCTACAAGGATGCGGCCGGCAATATCTGGAAACGGGACCTGATGAGGGTCTTATGTGAATACAATTACTGCAAGATGCTGCTCTACGCGGGCACAACCCATATGGTGGTAATCGGGACAGAGGAAAATGCGGCAACTGTCATTGCGCTCTTTGACTACCTGCGTAAAACCTTCAGACGTCTGTCCGAAGAGAAGTATTCCGGGTATGCGCAAGGCAGACGCGGTTACTGGAGAACCGCCAAAGGTAAGAAGGACTATATCCGGTCTTATCTGGAAGGCTGCATACCCGGTTTACGCATGCAGCTGGAGAAGTCCGGGCAGACGCCGCAGGAAACCGGCCTCATGATCTGTCACCAAAAACTGATAGGCGACTATATGGGCAGGTTCAGGCTTGTCAGAAGAAAGCCTGTGGCGAACAGGCATAAGACGAACCACAAGGCTTATATGACCGGAGTTGATGACGGCCGCCATATAAGTCTGAGCAGGCAATTGAAGGATAATACTCTTTTTTAAAAGGATAAGAACATGGGCTTTGTCAACAGACTGATCACATGGATCATGGACCGGCTTTCCGTGGAGGTCGATCCGGATGCCGAATGGTTTTAGCAGATCGTGAAAAGGATGGTTGCGGTTCATCCCCGTTCACTTGATTAAAAACACATAAACGAAAAAAATATGGAGATAAAAGGAAAAGTACTTACCCTCTTTCCGGTCAAGGAAGGAGTCGGAAAGACATCGGGCACTCCGTGGAAGTCCCGTGAGTTTGTGATAGAAACGCAAGAGCAGTATCCGAAGAGGATCTGCCTGCAAGTGATGAATGCCAACATGGACCGTTTTCCCATGGAGGAGGGTATGGAGGTCAGTGTCAAATTTGACATTTCCGCCCGTGAACGGGACGGCCGTTACTTCAACACGCTGACGGCATGGGACATCACCGTGCTGAATTCCCGGCCGTCCAATCAGGAAGGAGAAAACAGATGAGAAAGAAATTCTTTTTTCTGGGGATATTGTTGGGCGTCTGCCTGGCATCCCCGGCCCAGTTCTATTCCGCACGTACCAACCTGATAGGGCTGGCAACGGGCAACATCAACCTGGAGGGGTCCATGACGCTGAACCGCCGATGGTCGCTTCATCTACCGGTCCAGTACAATCCCTTCGTCTTTAAGGATAACCGCCAGTTCCGCAACCTGACTGTCATGCCGGGCGTGCGCTACTGGTTCGTGGAGTCCTACTCCAATTTTTTTGTCGGGATGAACACCCTGGCAAGCGGCTATTCGATCGGCAGGATATGGAACAAGAAACGCTATGAGGGAGAAGGCTACGGCATCGGCCTCTCCATCGGCAAGGCCTACCCCCTGTCAAAAACATGGAACATAGAATGGGAACTCGGCGGCGCCGCGGTCTGGGCGAGGTACAACGAATACCGTTGCCGGGAATGCGGCGCCTTCCTGGGCAGAAAACACGGATGGTATCTGATACCTTCACGTGTGGCGTTGAACATGATATATCTTTTCTAAATGTACGGTCCTATGAAAAAAAGAAACATACCTGTAATCCTTTTACTTCCACTGCTGTCCTTATCCTGTTCCCTGTCCCACAAGATGGAAAGGAGCATCAGCAAGGTCGGTCTCTCACAGGCCGGCAAGCGGCCTGCACCGGACACGACATGCTATTCCGTTCCCGAAAAAATCACCTGGAAGGACAGTTCGGGAGTGGAACATATTGTCACCATGGCCGAACGTGACAGCGTTACGGGTGAGGAGATGACCGTGTTGCAGCTGGACGAGGTGACCATTGTCGCGCGTAACAGGAACATCCCCGAGCGTGCCGGAAAAGTGAATCTGGATTTTGTCGTGACCGTTCCGGGCAGGCTGATAGATGACAAATGGCAGGTACAGCTGACCCCTGTGGCCTACAAGCGTGGCAGACGCATAGAACTGGAGAGGATCTTCCTATCCGGCGCCGACTTCGTCAAGCGGCAGAAAAAAGGATACGCGCAGTACCAGGCCTTCATAAACAGCATCATCCCGGATTCCGCCTATCTGAAAGAGATGTTCGACATGAAAGGCTACCGCCGTGCCATGGCCGAGCTGGAGGAGGAGTTCTACCAGGCATGGAAGCATGACTATATCGCCCGCGAGGAATGGATTGACTGGACTGAGAGATGGAACCGCCGTTACCAGCACTTCAACGCGAAGATGGAACGGAACCGCATGGCCATCGCCGGCCACAACACCATCCTGTCCGTACTTCCCGCTTACTGGCTCCGCCGTGACCTGGACACCACGCTGATTCCGTCCCGCTACCGCATGTTCTCGGAAGGCACCCCTCTGAAGGTACGCAGGGTGACGCCGGAAGATTCGGCGCGTATAGCGGAGAGATACTTCGATTACAAGCGCATTGCGGAGAACGAACGCAAACGTGACGCGGTGTCACGCAAATATGAGGAGCTGGTTCGTTTCCCTTACCAGGCCGCCCGTCTGGATACGGTCATCAGGAACAGGAACAATACCTTCAGCTATTATTACCGGCAGGAGATGGATGTTACCGATAACACGAAACGTATTGATCTGACAGTAGACGGAAGGATACTTGCCGTCAATGGCAGTTCCGCCAAATTACCGTCCTCGGATACCATTACCTATTATATAAGCAGTATGGTGCAGTTCCTGGACCATGCGCCCCGGTACAGGAAGGAGAAGATATACCGCAAGGCCACGGCCAATACGACCGCCTATATCAATTATCCGGCAGGCAGATACCTGTTTGACGAGGAATACGGGAACAACCGTTCCGAAATAGACAAAGTCCTGGAAGCGATCAACAAGCTGACCTATACCGGTGAGTTGGTGATGGACAGTATTGACATGACCGCCACCGCATCCCCGGAAGGCAGCGCGGCCGCGAACCGTATCCTGTCCAGGCAGCGTGCCGTTGCCTTGAAGGAGTACCTGTCCGGAAGGACGGATGACAGGACCGGCATCGACACCCTGATCCGTCCCCGGTGGATTGGCGAGGACTGGCAGCTTCTTGTCCGCAAGGTACAACAGGATACGGAAATGGATGACAGGTCAGCCGTTCTGGATATCATGTCCTCCGTAAAGGATCCGGACGCAAGGGAGGCCGGGATCCGGAAACGTTTTCCGGATGCCTACAAGCATATCAGGGAGAACTATTATCCTCTGGCACGTGCGGTGAACTTCGCATTCTACCTGCACCGCCGGGATATGATAGAGGAATTCAAATACACCACCGTCCTTGACTCGGCCTACATGCACGGTCTCGACCTGATGGAGGACAGGCAGTACAAGGACGCGCTGGTGATACTGTCGGACTATAACGACTACAACACGGCCATCTGCCTGATGTCACTGGGCTATGATGCACGGGCTGCCGGAATATTGGAATCCCTGCCGGAAAGTTCCAATGTGTGCTACCTGCTGTCCATCCTGTACAGCCGTCTGAAAGACGACGGCAAAGCCGTGTCCTCCTTCATGCGCTCACTGGAACTGGACAGTTCCAAAGCCTATCGCGGTCGTCTTGATCCGGAAATCAACCGGCTGATAACAACGTATAATTTAAACCTGTCGCAATATGAATAAAATAGTAAGAATTCTGCCCGGCATATTCCTGTCCCTGCTGTCACTTTCCTCTTGTGACGGCCTGTTCACCGAGGATTGTATCTACAAAGGATACCTGCACGCCCGTAACGGGTTCCATCACCCTTCCGATATGGGCACACCGGAACAGGCTGAGATGAACCTGATGGTTTTTCCGCTGACCGGTAACGGCGTGGCGGAATATGACAATCTTTCCATTCCTTTTAATGGAAGCGGTGATGCGTATGGGACCTTGCATATCGGGAGTTACGAGTTTCTCGCCTGCAACAAGGATGTCAACATCCTGGAGGATGCGGGCTCCGCCGCCACCGTCCGCCTGCGTGTTCCGACGGAACAGGGAAAGATCACGGCGGAGCAGGGATACGCGTATTCCTCTTCCGTGACCGGTACGGTCATGACTGACGACACCCTGCACGTCACCTGCGAGAGCAAACTGATGGTGCAGCGGATTGTCTTCAACATCACGGTGACGAATACGGGAATCCTGGAATATACCGGAATCACCGCCGAACTTGACGGCGTGACCACAAGCCGGTATGTACGTACAAGGGAAAAGGGAAGCGGTTTCGCCACCCTGCCTTTCACCGTCTCCCCTGAAAAGGAGAATTTCTTCCGGAAGGAAGTGCTGGTGTTCGGCATCAATACCGGGGTGAGCAATGTCATCCGTCTTCATCTGGACGGGGACATGCCCGTGGATGCGGATCTTGACCTGAGTGATGTGTTCAAGGACTTCACCGCTGACGGTATCAGTGTGGACATCACCGTCCGCGTATCCCCGTCCCTACATACCGCATCCGCTTCCATCGAGGACTGGCAGAATGTGGAATGGGGCCAGGGAATAATTACTTATTAATACTGTTTTTTTATCATCAATTTAAAATTTTACAAAATGAAGAAAATGTTTTTGTTCGCAGCGTGTCTTGCCGTATTGGCATGCAGCTGTTCCGAGAATGAAGAAGGAACCGTCAAGGATGTCCGTGCCTCCTTGAAAATCAACGCCAACATCGGTGCTCCCGCTGTTTCCCGCGCGGAAAAGACCGCCTGGGAAGCCGGTGACAAGCTGGGTCTTTATGTCTGCAACGGTACTCTGGGCACTCCGTACAACCAGAATGCCGTCTATACCAACACCCCTTTCACCTATTCAGCTGCCGGATGGACTTCGGAAGAGATCCTGCTGGATGAGAACGAGGCGACGGTGTTCGCTTATTATCCGTATGATGCCACGCTGACCACCCCCTCCGCCCTTCCGGTGGACATCACCACCCAAACGGACCATCTGTACGGACAGGGCGACACCAAGGCGAGCATCCTGAACCGTAATGTGAACATCACGATGAAACATGCCCTTTCACAGGTCGTATTCCGCATGAAGAAAACGGAAGGATACAGACAGGAAGGCGTCCTTACCGGAATCACACTGAAGAATGTCGGTTCCGCCACTCCGTTGTATACCCGTGCCACTATGGATATTTCAACAGGTTCCCTGACAAAAACGACGGCAGGCAATGTGGAATTCAGCGCCGGCGCCACTCTGACAGACAAGGCCGTATCCTTTTCATCCATTGTCGTTCCGGTTGATGCGACAGCGGGCAAGGATATGCAGGCCGTGTTCACCATTGACGGAAAGCAGCTGCAATTCACCTTCCCGGCCGGAACGAAATGGGAACGCTCTTACCGTAATATCTACGACATCGTACTGGGGAATAACGGTCTGGTCATCGGCGGTGCCGATGGCAGCGGTGTGACCATCGAACCCTGGACAGACGATGTGAAAGGTGAAATCCAGCTTGTACCTGTAATCTGACTTTAAGGGGCGGGAAGCCTTTCTTCCCGCCCTGTTACAAACCATATCGGGGCTGCCAATCCCCCATAATCAGACAAAACGATGAAAATGAAGAATATTTTAAACAGCCTTTTCCCCTGGCTGGCCATGACAACCCTCCTGTCCCTGCAGGGCTGTGAGAATGAGGAAGGCACCGCAATCCACAGCCGTGATACCGTGTCCTTTGAAATTGACGCAGGGGGAGCACGGGCAACCGAGACAACGTTTGAGACCGGGGATGCCATCGGCGTCTATGCGGCAGTACGCATGTCATCAGCGCCTGCAACCTTGAAAACGTCCGGAAACTATGCGGACAACAAGCGGTTCGTCTGGAACGGCTCGCAGTTCGTGGCGGACGGGGACGCCAACGAAATAGCCGCCGGCTATGAAACGGACTATTATGCCTATTACCCCTACAGGGAAGACATGGGCAATCCGTTGGATTATGATTTCAGCATACAGGGGGACCAGCGGGAAGGCATCACGCTTTCCGACTTCATGTATGCGGCCAACAGGAGCGGAACAACCGATAAGGTCATAACGCTCGCCTTCTCCCACCGGCTGTCCCGGCTGCAGGTCACTTATACGCCGGAAGCGGGAGAGGCACTTTCCGGCGTGACCATCCAAAGGGCCAAGGCTACAGCCAATATCAACCTGGGAACCGGTACCGCCAATACCCTTGGAGCCACCTCGGATATACGGATGTATAATGACGGCGGCACATTCACTGCGGTCATTCCGGCGCAGGCCCGGGATGCCGACGGTACATTCCTTACCCTTTTATTTGCCGACGGCACAAAAAAGGACTACACCCTTACGGCAAAGAAAGAATTCCTTGCGGGGCATACTACCGTAATTCCGTTCATGGGCAAAGAGCTGCAGTATACCTTTACCGTCAGTCCGGAAACCATCGGCAGCGGCTATTCCGGCGGCATCTATAACTACGAAACGGTTTCAAACAAATATTATTCAATAAACGGGAAGCCATTGCCCGGCACTGAGAGTCCATTGGATTACACGGTTTCAACGACAGACGTCTGGATAACCCCGGACAAGGCGGGCAAAACAATAAAGGTGGCGGAAAACCTGAATACCGCTCCCCGAAACGGCAAGGTCCTGTTTACCCAGGCAGAATCCGGAAAGACTTACATCCTGCCGGTACAACAGTCCTCCGCTACCACGCGGCAGACCTTGCAAATCAGCACAACTGCGGGAAACATACCCGCTGCCGGAGGAGACAAGGCTGTCACAGCCGTTCTCAGCACTTATTATAACGACCACCGGGATCCTGATAAAAAAGAAAATGTAACGGTTTCCCTCAGTGGAACCGGGACGGGATTCAGCCTGTCCGGGAATCAGGTCCTGGCTGTCAACAATACTACGACAAATGCCAGAAGTATTACCGTAAAAGGCAGTTACAACGGCATAACATCGGATAACAGCCTGACCATAACACAGGATGCCGGTGCAAAACAATACGCATCCTGGAGCGACTGGAGTGTAACCGTATCGGCCAATCCGGAAACGGTTGCAAACACGGGAGGTACATCCGTCATCACGGCCGATGCAGCCCGTACCCGTGCGTGGACGTGGAACGGTGTCGGCGGTTCCGGCGGTACGGAAACAGACAGGGCCACACCGTCATTGTCGGCAGCCGGCAGCGGATTCAGCCTGTCCGGAACAACACTGACAGCAGGCAACAACACAACAACATCTGAAAGATCCTGTACAGTCACGGCAACCCATGCCGGTAAATCAGCGACCTGTACAGTCAAGCAGCCGGCCGGAACAACCGGTTACGGAGATTGGAAAGTAAACATATCCGCCAGTCCGACCACTATCGCGGCCGCCGGAGGAACGTCAACGCTGACCTGCTCGGCTGCGCGTGACGTATATACCAATGGGGTAAAGACCGGTACGGAAACCGCCACACCTGTCATCTCGGGCAGTGCAGCCGGATTCAGCCTGGCCGGAAAAACAGTCAGCGCCGGCAACAACACCTCAACAAGCACGCGAAGTATAACATATACGGCAACCCATGCCGGTAAATCAGCCAGCTGTACGATCACCCAGTCTGCAGGAAACAGGCAATATGCGTCATGGAGTGCCTGGAACGTGACAGTGTCAGCCAATCCGGCCACGATAGCCGCAAGCGGAGGCACATCCTCCATCAGCGCGGCGGCAACCCGTACCCGCACATGGACGTGGAACGGTGTCGGCGGTTCCGGCGGTACGGAAACAGACAGGGCCACACCGTCATTGTCGGCAGCCGGCAGCGGATTCAGCCTGTCCGGAACAACACTGACAGCAGGCAACAACACAACAGCGTCTGAAAGGTCCTGCACAGTCACGGCCACTTCAAACGGCAGGTCGGCCGCCTGTACGGTCAGACAGTCCGCCGGCAGTCAGACAACGGAGTACGGCAACTGGACCACGGGCTCATTGTCAGTGTCCGCCAGCCCGTCCGGTATCGGCTCATCCGGAGGCACAAGCCGCCTGAGTGCGACAGCATCACAAAGCCGTCCGAAATACACGAAGTGGAACGGCATAACAACAGGCACCACCACAGAATACCGGAGTGTGGATGTGAGCTCATCCGCCTCATGGTCAGGAAGCGCGTCGGGCTTCAGCCGGAGCGGCACGACTGTCACAGTGGCGGCCAATGGCAGCACTTCATCCCGCAATTGTACCTATACGGCAAGTTACGGAGGAAAATCAGGCCATGTGATAATCCATCAGGATGGAAAGCCCGCCGATGTAATCACCTACGGGTACATATTCACGCTCGGAGCCGTCAGCGGTGATGACGTCGTCTCCACCGGGGGAACCGTCACCTACAGTGTCACCTCACAGAAGATCACATACACCAACGGCAGCGAAACCTCCCGCAGCAATATCGGCTGGTCGGCTTCCGCCAACGTGTCCTGGATCAGTGCCGGCACAAACTCGGCAACCGTCAGTGAAAACCCGACAACTTCCGACCGTAGCGGCACGATTACGCTGACCCAGAACGAAAGCGGAAGGAAACTGTCAATCACTGTATACCAGGACAGAAAGGTATCGGTGGACATAAACTAAAAACTATAAATATGGATAAACCATTCAATCATCTCATTATTTGTCTGACGTTTGTAATGCCGGTTGCAGCCCTCAGCGGCTGCTCCGGCCCTAACGACAGTCCGGAGCAGGACGCCGTCATGTCCATCAGCTCCTGCACGGCACGTGGTGATGACGGGCAGGAAATGTCCGTCAGCGAGTTCGGCATGTTTGTAACGGATACGGCGGGAAACCTGTATCCGGACAACATCCGAGTCCTCAACCGGTCCGGGAAATGGACATTCGCGGAGATTTCCCTGTCGGACGGGGATAAAGGCATATATGCGTATTATCCTTACAGCCCGTCCTTCAGCGGCGGAAAGATGGGCCTGGACGCAAGGAGCCAGACAGACTATCTGTATTCGGAAAGGACCATGGTGTCCGGGAACGCACCCTCCGCCTCCATCACCCTGTATCATCTTCTTTCGAAGGTGACTTTCAGAATGCCCGCCGCCGTCACCGCGGTCAGAGTGGCGGATTACAGCTACTCCGCTTCGTACAGTCTTCTGACGGGCTCACTGGAGATAAAACCGGAAAAAGGCACAATATCCTCCGGGACAGGAAGCCTGCTGCTCTATCCCGGTGACAGTCCGGCCATGCACGTGGCGCTGGTGGCCGGCGGACATCCATACGACTTCGTCATGCCGGCGGCGGCATTCCGATCCGGAAAGGAATATGTCTACACTTTGAAAACCGCCGGAAACGGGGTGGAGATAGAGGACATCACCATCACCGGCTGGCAGCCCGGAGGCAATTATGAAGGAACAATAACTGAAAAAGAACAAGAAAGGCAATGAAAAAGAAAATTTATACTTTATCCGTCCTGCTGGCGGCGGTTCTTCCGGCAGGGGCACAATCCATCAAAAGTGACATCAACACCGTCCTGAACGACATCGCACTGCCGGTTTTCCTCGGTGTGATGGTCATGGCGCTTGCCGTAGGCATAGGAAAGAACTGGAGACTCATCAATGACGAGAACAGCGAGGGCAACAAGAAACAGGGATGGATGAACGTCGCCTACATGGTCGGCTATGTCCTTATCGCGGTGACCGTCATCAGCTTCTGCGTGGGCAAGATAGCCGGTGTCAGCTTCTCAATCTGACCGCCATGGAGTACAAGGTGCGCAAAGGGATCGAGAACCCGTGCAAGATACACGGGCTGCTGGTACGCGACTTCTATCTGTTGCTCGGTTACGGCGGATTCGCCGTGGCCGTGCTCCTGCTGAACGTCAAGAGCTGGCTGGAGGACGGTACGACAGGCGGTGAAATGCTTTTCATATTCGTATTGCTTGTCGGATGTGGTCTGTTGTTGGCAAGGAAGTTCTATAAGAATGCCTCAAGGAAGAAGTACAGGCCGCCGCATTGGGAGAAGACGGTTACAAACCGTGATGTGAGAAATGCTTTAATGAAAGACAGATAAACTATTGACAGTATGGAAAGTGTTAGAAACTGGCTGGAACAAACAATCGGAATGCCAATTGATTATATATGCATCATTATCATGGGGATGCTGACACTGCATGTTTTGATAAGAATTGCCATACATGGGAACATGGAGTTCTTAAAAAAGTATGGCAAGAGTGGCAATGATACCGAAAAAAAAAAATCAATGATCCCTCTAAAGAAAGGAACGACTCATCGTCTGCATGATTCAACTTTTTTTTAAGGAGCTGCCAACAGTGTTTGCCCCCCAATGTAATCTTACCCAAACAAATCTTTGCAAACAGGAGAAGAATACTAAAGTAGGCAACACTTGAATATAGCACAAGAAACCTTGTCCAATAACAGGTCGACGCATTGGGAGAAGACGGTTACAAACCGTGATGTGAGAAATGCTTTAATGAAAAAACAGATAGACTACAGAAAATATGAATAGACTTATAACTGACTGTCCCGAAGTGCTGTTTGCTTTTGTCTGGACATTCTTTTTTTGTGTGTCTTTTGTCTTTTATTGTATCACCAAGGAAATAAAAGATTCAAGAAATATACGTATACGTAAAAACAGCACTCCTAAAGAAATTGGAAATAAGGAAATAGGTGGTGAAAACAATGATAAAAAAGAAGATGATAAAGAGTTGCCTCCTTAAACTGTTGCTTTGTCTGTTACCGGTTTTGACATGGCGGAGTTCCCACAGGTTGATGGCTATACCCAACAATAGCATGGGCGGAAGGAGTATTATCATAACTCTCCAAAATATTATAAAGTTGGGGTCAACTCCGGAGAGAGGGCAGGCAAATACCCAGTAAATCCCTGACATACAGGAAAGGATACCAACCGGTGCATAGCAGATCCATTCTTTGGAAACCCAAAATGCGGAAAGCGGAACGAGGACTACTGAATAGGCAACCGAAATTCCTGTCACAATCAATAACTGTATCCCAAGCGGTAGTGTTCTGAAATGAACCACGGCTGTGAACAGGAGCGGATAAATGACCAGTGCGCATAGAGCAAGACATAGAAAAACATTAAAATGCTTTTCTCCGATTTCCAACTTTACAGTGATTTTGTCAGTCAATGTTTTAAGGGCTGTACTGATTTCATTCATAAACTAAAAAGATATAAATAACAACTGAACGGGATAACAAATAAAAAAACAAACAATAAGAAAATGGCAAACGAAGGATATTCCATACTGGATGTCATCAATGACGAATACGGTGTCATCCTTACCAGAAACGGCTGCGTGTCTGTAGCGTTCCGCATGTACAATCCGGAATGCTACAGCCTGCACCGTACCGACCTGGAGGAGCGCAACGCGCGTCTCTACCAGGCGTTCAAACACCTGCCCTCCGGCAGTTTCGTGCACAAGCAGGACGTGTTCCTTAAAAGGGAGTACGTTCATGAGCTGGAAGGGGACAGCTTCATCGACAAGGCGGAACAGAGGCATTTCTCCGGCCGTGAGTATCTGGAACATGACTGTCTTCTGATATTCACCCTGTCCGGCCTGTCCTCCCTGGCAGCCTCGTACAATGCCAACCCGTTCTCCTACCGGGAGAGGCTGCATGTGTCCGACCGGGAGAAACTCACCGAATTTCTGGAGGGGGTGAACTCCGCCATTGGTGTGATAAACAGTATCAGGGACACCCGTCTGGAAAGGATGGCCGCCGCCGGCCTGAGGGAGTATGTCATCCGGTACATCAACTTCTTCCCCCGGGCTGACTGCGACCGTGACATCCATTTCTCCGGAGAGATCACCGTCGACCGGGAGAAAGCGCGTTGCTATACCGTCTGTGACGGTGACTATCTGCCTGACCGCACCGTCAGAAGCGATGTGGAGGACACCACACTGCCCGTGTCCGGATGCAGCCTGTACATGGCGGAACTGGAAGGCCTGGGCGTGCACCTGCACTGCAACCATGCGGTCAACCAGATCCTCTATTTCGAGGGCTCGGATAAACTTTATGAAGAGTTCTCCCGCCGTGTGGCGGTCTACCGCACCAACAAGGGATGGGACAGGGCCATGCTGGAGCCGAAGGCGGACGAGCTCGAGAACATGCAGAAGGAGATCATGGAGGAGAGGCAGCTCCTCTGCCGTGCCAATTTTTCCGTCATGATATGGGATGACAGCCCGGAACTGCTGGACCGGGCCGAGAAGAAGCTGCGGGAATACCTGACCGTCTCGGACTTCAAATTCTATATACCGTCCTACGAGCATCTGGCCAACATATACCTGGCTTCGGTTCCCGGACAGGAGAAAGGGCTTGACGGCGGCTTCCTGTTCCTGACCCCGCTTTCCCTCGCGCTCTGTCTGTTCATCAACTACACGACATTCACCCCGGATGAGGAAGGGGTGTATTTCAATGACCGTATTTATCAGATACCTTTGAAAAAGGATATCTGGGACGCGAAGAAAAAACGCATACCGGCCCGCAACGGCATCGTGGTGGCATCCACCGGCGGCGGCAAGTCCGTGCTGACACTGAATATCGTGCAGCAGCTCATCGAGCAGGGCTATATCGTGGTGGTGGTGGAGTTCGGGTACTCTTTCGGACAGCTCTGCAAGCTTTATCCTGAAATCTCGCTGCATGTGGACTATGACGGGGAGACACCGCTGGGTCTGAATCCCTTCGATCTGGAGGGCCGTTCCCTTGACAACAACAAGATAGAGGTGCTATCGGGTATCGTGCAGCGTTTCTGGCGCCGCATGTTCGGGAAGGACGAGGAGGAGCAGTCCGTAGCCCTCACAAAATTCATCCAGGATTATTACGCCACCTGCCTGCCGCCCCATTCCTTTCCCTCTTTCTACCGCCACGTGACGGAGCATTATGAGGATATTTGCCGGCGGAAGGACGTAGACCCCAATTATTTTGACCTGTCCTCCTTCCGCCTCATATGCAGCGAGTTCCTTCCCGGTGAACGGTATGCCAATGTATGCAGGACCGACGGAGTGCCCGATTTCGGGAACAGGCGGCTGGTCGTGTTCGAGCTGACGCAGATCAAACAGGACAAGTTCCTCTCCGACCTGGTCATGGCCCTGATCTTCGACGTGATTCATGACAAGATCCTTTCCGACCGGACCAGAAGGGGAATGATCATTTTTGACGAGTATGCCGAAACGGCGCAGATGAAGTCCAGAGGCGAGGATATCAGCATACATTCCGCAGTCGCCTTCTGCTACCAGAAGATACGCAAGGAGAACGGTGCGGTGATGACCATCGTCCAGAGTCCCGACCAGCTTCCCGATGACGAATTTACCAAAGGCATGATCACCAATACCCAGCTGCTGTACATCCTTCCCACAACGGATGTGGTATACAGGGCCGTGGAGAAAAGGTTCGAGATGGGGGGCGACCCCGCCCAGTGCAACATGATGCGGTCCATCCGCAACGACTTTTCCGGGGAGCGTCCGCATTCCGAGTGCTTCATCCGCTTCACCGGCGGCCAGGGGAGGTATGCGGTGGTGGTGCGCAACGAACTGAGCCGGGAGAAGTTCCTCGCCTTCCAGACCGACGGGGAGACATGGGCTGAGATTGACGGCTATTCCAGGACCATGCCGATGGAGGAAGCGATAGGCAGATACATGGAGAGACACCCGTCAAAGGACAGGAAATGAAAGGAGACCGTATGGAAAAAGGATTAAAGGGATACAGGCCGCTTCTGCTTCTGCTCCTGTGCGGCGGAATGACCTTGAAGGCTGCCGCACAGGCGGCGATTACCGACCCTCTCAACACCGCCCAGAGCACACTGACCGCGGGAAATACCGCAGCAACGGTGAAACAGGTGACGGAATCGGTGAACAGGCTCCAGACCGCCCTGGACTATGTCCAGAAGGTGTCCGCCACCGTCAGACGCGCACGGATGTTCACGGACCTGATAGACCGGCAGAACCGGTTGAACAGCAACTGCCTCAGGACGCTGGAAGAGGCGGAGAAGATGGACATGAAGGGGCTGCCGGGCATCACTTCGGCCGTGCAGGACGTGGTGGCGAACAACGCCGCCATCATCTCCCTGACCATGGACATACTCGGCAGTGACCTGAAAATGAACGACAGCGGACGGATAAAGCATCTGAGGAAGTGTCTGGAAAAGCTGAGGGAGCAGGAGGCGGGACTGTCCGCCATCCGTCAGACCATCTCCCGTACACGGACAATCAGACGGAATTTGGGACTTGTAACAAAATAGGAATCAGAACAAAGGAGGAATATCATGAGATTGCTTTCAATTTTTTTCTTTTTTACAGGAATGTCGCTGCATTGCGTGACGGCGGGAGCCCAGTGGGTGGTCACCGACCCCGGCAATACGGCACAGGGAATCATCAATGCCGCCAATACGGCCAGTACGGTGAAGCAGACGGTGGAACAGGTGAACAGGCTCCAGACCGCCCTGGACTATGTCCAGAAGGTGTCCGCCACCGTCAGACGCGCACGGATGTTCACGGACCTGATAGACCGGCAGAACCGGTTGAACAGCAACTGCCTCAGGACGCTGGAAGAGGCGGAGAAGATGGACATGAAGGGGCTGCCGGGCATCACTTCGGCCGTGCAGGACGTGGTGGCGAACAACGCCGCCATCATCTCCCTGACCGGGGATATACTCAGCAGTGACCTGAAAATGAACGACAGCGAACGGATGGAGCAGCTCGACGGATGTCTTCAGGAAGTCCGCCGCCAGGAGGCTTCACTGGGCACCATCAGACAGATCATGTCACATACGCGTACCATCAGACGGAATTTGGGACTTGTAACGGAATAGGAATATGGCATCAATAACAGAAATATCGGTCGAGCATATCCACAATGCTTATGAAAGTATCCGGGGGAACATCGCCGTGGAAGCCTTCTATGCGGTAGTGACGGGATTCATGGCTGTCACGCTCATCCACCGTCTGTATACGGTATACCGGGAGGTGCAGTCCAACGAGGACGGCACGCCCACCATGAAGGATTACATGAACCTGGTGTGGCAGTATGTATTCTGCATAGCCGCCGTCGCACTGTTCCCCGTGCTGCTGGAAGCCCTGGAAACGGTGTTCGGCAAACTGATGGACGATCTGCAGGCCGGATTCGGCGGAAAGGTCTATGATGTGGCCGAC
>ENA-UBIY01000247-UBIY01000247.1-human-gut-metagenome-genome-assembly--contig:-NODE-247-length-20408-cov-4.829804_pt1 | contig 20408 bp, 19 predicted proteins | sample MGYA00244945_ERZ654882 | MGnify/ENA primary metagenome ERZ654882 (study PRJEB26926, sample SAMN06164824) | human gut metagenome | biome: ENVO:00009003; feature: ENVO:2100002; material: ENVO:00002003...
ACACCCTAGAGTTCGTCGGCAGCGTCAGATGTGTATAAGAGACAGGTTATAGCCAAGGGATGTTATCCTATACACCCTATAACTGTGTGGTTTTTAGCTAACACAGCTTCATGGATGCAACAGCGTTCTACAATCGCCTATACTGCTGAGATGTTTGAGGCTATTCAGGAAAATGAATTAAATGGAAAGTGGCTTCCCTATATTTATCCAGTAGATATTATCGGTACAAGTCTTTTCGATGAAATGCTTAGTTCTGAAGAAAAAGGTTTTGTAGCAAGTCAGAATTGTCTTACCTATCAGACTATTGTTACAAAGCTCAATGGAAAGATAGAAGATAATGCTGTTAAAGTGCTTCGTGCAGTACTAATATGCAATATTCTCAAATTTAGTTTTTATGATCGTAGCAGTGCAATAAACTGTATCAGATTTTGTTCAGGACTAAGCAAAGAAGAAACAGATATAGCTATTTCATGGCTTGAAAATGAATGTTGTGTAATAACTTACGATACAAGTGCAAACAGGTTTGACCTTAATGCCGAGGCTCATGGCAAACAGGAATATACCATCTGCATCATGAAGAAGATGAATATGCTCCGAGGCTATGATCCTATTGACGAACTGGATGAGGAGCTTTCTAACGAATTGCGTCTGAATACTCCTGTATCTACTGCATTTAGTCAGGAAAATAATATTTCTTCACCAGAGTGGCAGTATGATCAAATACTTATTAATGTTTCAAAAATTAATGAAATGTATTGTCGGTCTCTCATAGCAAAGGTGAAAGATGCAGTAGACGGCGAAAAGCATCGTGGAATCCTTGTTTTCTTGTACTGTGGAAAAACAACTGAAAGAGATATTCCGATAGTCACTAAGCTTATCAAAACATTAGAACTTCATAAGCTACCTATAGTTTTTTGTCTCCTGTGTGATGAAGAAGAAAAGTGGTCTGGTTATTTAAAACGACGTGCAGTATTTCGTAAATTCACAGATTCTGAAAAAGAGATGTACGCTCGCTTTCTTGGCAAAGATAGCCGCGCAATCATGCGTACAATTTTATCAGAGTTCACACGAATGACCCGTGAAAAGAAAACTCTTACTGATAAAGGTATTGAAATCCTTACAGGCAGAATCAATCAGTATTGCTACGACAAATTTAAAAAGTGTTATCCTTATGTAATTCCGTTCTCTTTCACTGAATTTGAAAAAAAAGTTTCTCCTACAGCTAAAAAAACATTTCTATCTGTGTGCCGAAATATGTTTGCAGGAACGATGTGTAACAAACAGTCATACCAAGGTCTTGACCCGACAGAGAAAAGACGCATTGTTACTGCTTTGCATACGCAGACCCCTGCTACATCATGGCAGGTCTTTGATGTTAACTATAATCTTTGTGAACCGAGAAACTCCAAGGTGAAAAAGGTTTATAAGGAAGTCATGGAGCAGTTTTCTGCTGACACTCAGCATAGCATCGGTCAATTATTCAGTAACTACCGTTCGGTTCCTTATGGCCTGAACTATTATTCACTTTTTATGTTTATCATATATGTTCTTTCACTGAATATCAAAAGGATAAGCATATTTGACGGGACTATGCTGATTACCAGACAGTAGTTTATCGACAACTATCTGCAAAGCGATAGAAAGATGCTTGAAAATCTAATGAAACTCCGTGTGGTTCTCAAAACACAAACAGATGATGAAGTGCTTAACGATCTTATAAAAGATATAAATCAGATTGTCTATACCGAGAGATGCTTAGAATATTCCAAACAGTTAAAAGCACTTGTAGAAACTTCAGAAAATACTGACTCCATTAAGGGAGAAATAGCTGCCTGTGAAATGAAACTCCAGCAGGGTGTTAATTATAACACTAATAAATACGGATTATTAACAAAAGCAGAAAAGTCTGTTGAGGAATGCAGGATAACATTTGACCTGATAAAGATAGTCTCAGTGCTGACAAGTATTGAGAAGCCAGAGGTCGATAGTAAAATCGAAGAATATTCAGAATATCTATACAGTCCGACATATGTAGCCCGCGTAGAAAAAATACTGACTGAGGCAACAAAGATCTTTGATGAAAATTTTTCTCCATTTGTTGCAAATTTGAAATGTGCATATTCACAGTCAAGCGAGTTCAAGAAAAAATACCAGCGGACTGCAAAAAGACTTCAGGAACTTGGTAAAAAAGAGTATGCAAACATACTGAAAGCACGTATTGAAGCAGCTTTACAGGAAGCAGAGCTTGAACAGAAGTATGCAGCTACAATAGCAGATTCACGTCGTTTCATCTCTGCAATTGATAGTTCAGTTCATACTTTTGACTTTCCGAAGTGTGAAGAACTAACGGCGCAACTTTCTGGCTGGCTTGATACATTTAATGCAGCTAATGATATGGTTGGTTCAGTGAGAGACGAATTTGTACGTAACCTTCATGAATCACAGTGCAAAGTTAATGAGCAGAAAGAACGACTTAATAAACAGATACAGCATATCTTAAAGGAAATCAAAGAACCTACCGAGAGCTATACACTTCTGTCAGAGCATATAGCTAAAGCCATTCGTCTTAATCCTGATGAAAAGACGGTTATTACACTGACAGGTGCGCTGAACCTTATTGAAGAGTTTGACAAAGTAAGAAAAAGCATAATTCAGGCTGACAATTCGAGCATTGACGACCTTGAAGCAGAATATAACAGCAAATGGAAAGACACTGTATGCGACCGGTACATGACCGAATATATTGCTTCATTAAAGGGTATTCAGGCTCAGAAGCGCGACGAATGGCTTAGAAAAAATGTTCAGAGTGTACGTGATTCTATCGAAACAATGACGGTATCACAGTGCGTTCAATGGCAAGGAACAATGTCAGAACTACCAGAATTCTTAACAGATAACGATTTAGCAGATATAACAAATCTTTCTTTAATGATTACTGAAAAGATTAAAACTCAAAAAATAAATGGTATTCTTGAATTATATGTAGCCCTATCAGCTGAAGAGAGAGCTGAATGCTTACGAAGACTTCAGGGTATACTTTGATAGCCATTGTCGAAGCAGGAATTCAAGATAACACCATTGACAATATGCAAAATGTTCATTGCAACAAATGCAAACTACATTTTTCAATCGTGAATTTATTGTGCTGGTTTGATTGCGGTTGTTCTAAAGAAAAAGAATAAATTTTCCAGAAAAATTTTGCAATGCTTGAAGAAAATTTTTTTTGTTTGTCTGCCTTAGCAAAAATTACCGCCGCAACCAAACTCGGCTGCGGCGGTTTTGTTATGTTGACAAATCCTTCGGTTTTCTCCTTATGTGAACACATTCACATTTTATCAACAGAAGCCTCTTTTGTGCATTATTTTTTTTGCGAGCACAATGCTCAACATATTATGGCTTTATAAAACAAAGAGCTGCGCTTCTTTAATGAAACGCAGCTCTTATGCTTATGTTTTTATTATAAAGACGAAATGCACTGTGAATATGCTCCAATATTTAGTCAACAACACATTCCACAACAGCACAAGGCGGAATATTCAGCTTTAACACATTGTCCTTGATGACTGCCGTATGCTCGGTAATGCTCACTCTGTCGGGACAGTCGAAGTCGTTATAGCTGTGCGCCTCGTTTGTAAGTATCCTGCACGAAACCGATGATGCTTTAAATCCGAAAATGCTGCATTCAACAGCAGCCTCTTCCGTAAGCGAACAGTTTGCGGCAGTAATGGTCATACTCTTTTCGTTCACCGATGCGGAAACCGAGATCATCGGAGCATTTTTACCTTCCGACATATTTTCATTCTGCGTATAGCAGTAAACTGCCTCGTTGTTTTGGTGTGTTTTAAAAAGGTCGAAAACGTGATATGTAGGCGTTTTTATCATCTTATCACCCTCTGTAAGAATGACCGATTGGAGAACATTCACCGCCTGCGCAAGGTTTGCCATTACAACACGGTCGCTGTGTCTGTTAAAAACATTCAGCTCTATTGCAGCAACGATAGCATCACGCATTGTATTCTGCTGATATAAAAATCCCGGGTTCGTACCCTCTTCTACCTTATGCCAACAGCCCCACTCTCCTATTACAAGTCCTATTTTCTTTTCGGGATCATAGCGGTTCATTATCTCCGAATGTCTTGTGATAAGCTCATCGGAAAAGTTCGCTGCAGCGATAGTTTTATAATAAAGCTCATCGTCAAAATCGGAGGCAGACTCCATTTCGGGCCATACTGGCATCGTATAATAATGCAGGTCGATAGCATCAACATTATTGCTGTCAAGATTTTTCATCATGACTTCTGTCCAGTTATAGTCGGCAGAGCTTGAACCGCAGGCTATTCTGTAAAGTCTGTTTCCCGAATAATTGTGGCAGAATGTCTGATACCTTTTATAAACGTCGGCGTAATATTCGGGACGCATATTTCCTCCGCAGCCCCAGTTTTCATTGCCGATACCGAGGTATTCGAGTTTCCACGGCTCGGCTCTGCCGTTCTTCTTTCTCTGCTCTGTAAGAGGTGATTCCGCATCTGAGGTCATATATTCTATCCATTCGGATAATTCACGAACACTGCCGCTGCCAACATTGCCGTTTATATAAGGCTTGCAGCCAACAAGCTCACAGAAGCGCATAAATTCGTGCGTGCCAAAAGAATTATCCTCCGTAACTCCGCCCCAGTTCGTGTTCACGATCTTTCGGCGCTGAGATTTTTCGCCGATACCGTCCTGCCAGTGATATTCTTCTGCAAAGCAGCCACCGGGCCAGCGGAAAACGGGAGCTTTTATATTTCTGAGTGCCTCGATGATATCATTCCTTATTCCGTCTGTATTCGGAATAGGTGAATTTTCACCCACATATATACCATTGTAGATACATCTTCCGAGGTGCTCGGAAAAATGTCCGTATATCTCGGGAGAGATATGTCCGAGCCTGTCGTCTGCATTTATTACCATTGATATTTTTTTCATGTTATACCTCCGCAGCATACTGAATTATAATATTATTATACTAAGTCAAGGAATCCTCATATTTCAATTAAAGATGATTCTATGGACAGCAAAAGCTGTGCATACAAGCTGAACGATATTTTTATCAGTCGTTTTAAGCTTATCCTCGAAATTATCAATGCCAATGATTTTTTTGACCAGCAAGACCGAAAGCGAGCTGTTTGAACTTTACAATAAGATGCTCGATCCTGATGTTCATCACTGAATGACAGGCACAAAGGGCAATTTTGTCATATTCGAAATTCACTTATGATACCTAGTATTAGCACTTATCTGAAACGCTCTGTAAACCTGCTCCAAAAGCATTATCCTTGCAAGCTGGTGTGGGAACGTCATCTCCGACATGGATAAGCGCAGGTCAGCTTTCGCCTTTATCTCAGGGGCAATGCCGAATGAAGAGCCTATTATGAAATTCACTGTGCTGAATCCGTTCAGACCGCATTCGCTGAGCTTTTTGGACAGCTTTTCACTTGAAAGCTGCTTGCCCTCAATGCACATTGCAATATTGTATGCACCCTTGATGTCAGTGTAGCCTTTCATGGCTTTTGCTTCGTTTTCAAGCGCCGCTGCTATCTCCTTTTCGGAGGGGTTGTCAGATAACCTCGACTCATTCAGCTCAACTATTTCAAGCTTGCAGAACGCCACCAGCCGCTTTGAGTATTCCGCCGCAGCGTCACGCCAGTATTTTTCTTTCAGCTTTCCAACTGTAATAAGATTTATCCTTATCAAAATGCCACCGCCATTCCGCTGCCCTCAGGCTTTGCTATATGTAAAATATAGTCGCTGTTGCGCTCGTAATCCCCAAGTGCTCCCACAGCCGTGTTTTCAGCCTGCAAAGGCGTGTTGTTTTCCTGACTTAAATGCCCTAAAATAAATTTATATGTACTTGCTGTCATAAGCTTTTTTAGCTGTTCTCCGCAGGCAGAGTTTGAAAGGTGTCCGTGGTCTGAAGCGATGCGCTTTTTCAGCTCGTATGGATAAGGACCATTTTTCAACATTGACTCATCATAATTTGACTCCAGCAAAACAAGGTCAGAACCGCTCAGGTGCATATCCACCTCATTTGTAACAGTGCCAAGGTCGGTGCATACGCACACCTGCTTGCCGTCAGGGGTCTTTATCTGATATCCACAGCTTGCAGGGGTATCATGAAATGTGGTAAAACCTTTTACGGCATAATCTCCTATGCACACTTCATTGCCGTCCACCTCGTTGACATCACAGGCAGGGTCTATTTTGCCGTCAGATACAAGTATCTCAAGATTGGTCTTTTGGGCAAATACAGGGATATGATATTTCTTAGTGAGAACTTTAAGCCCAGAAACATGGTCTGAATGTGTGTGTGTGATAAAAATTCCCTGTATCACAGCAGGGTCGATCTCGTTAGCTTTCAAAGCCTCACAAAGACGTTTGCAGGAAACTCCTGCGTCAACAAGTATCCCGCCGTCACTGTTGCCGATAAAAGAGCTGTTGCCCTTGCTTGATGAAAAAAGTGGATATATCCTTGCCATAACTAATTCCTTTCAAAAGTTTTCAGAAGATACTCTGCAACACCGTCTTCTTCATTTGTGCCTGTCACCTCGTCACAGCCTTCAAGCACCTCTTTGCAGGCGTTTTTTACTGCCACTCTTTTATCAGCCGCCTTGAACATAGGCAGATCGTTGGTGTTGTCGCCAAAAGCCGTGACAAAGTCAAAGCCGTAATTTTCACGAAGATACCTCACGCCTTGCTCCTTAGAAGCCACCGAAGAGAACACTTCAAGATACCAAAGCTTGGGGTCATAAACATCATAATAGTATGTGATGTTCAGCTTTTCATTTTCTTTAAGAGCGTCATACAGCGGTACAAGTTTTTCTTTTTCTGCAATAAATGTGAAGTATATCACATTGTCGATGTATTGAGAAAGGTCACTGACCTGCGTGAAAGACTTGTAATATTTCTCTCTGCGTTCGTTGTAAAAGCTCTTCATTGCAGGTGAAATAAGCCTCTCATATCTTGTTGAAAGCTGGTTATCTGAAACCGAGTACATAAAAGGCTCTAAACCAAGTCCTTTTGAAAGACCTATGATAAGACCGCAAAGCTCCCTGGAAAGGCTGTTTATCTTGACGTATTTTTTCTCCGCCATATCATAAATAAGCACGCCGTTCATAAGTATAACGGGAAGCTTCAGGTCAAGCCCCGAAAGTATTTTTCCTGCGGAAGCAAGCGTCCTTGCGGTGGCGGCAGTGAAGTTAAGCCCCTTTGCCATGAGCCTGTTCAAAGTGTCCCTTGTGAACTCCGTCACCTCTGCATTGCCGTTAAGCAACGTTCCGTCAAGGTCGGAAATAAAAAGCTCCATATCATGTCCTCTCAAATGCTGTAAAAAACGGCGGCAAATAATATGCCGCCGCAGTGTTTTTAATATTTATCAGCCGCTAAGCTCCATTTCGTTAGCGTCAGGCTTGTAAACACGCTGAATGTCAGCTCCAAGCCCTCTGAGTTTCTCATCTATCTTTTCATATCCTCTTTCGATGTAGAAAATATTGTCTATCTCAGTTGTTCCCTCAGCCGCAAGACCGGCAATGACCATAGCCGCACCTGCTCTCAGGTCAGTTGCCACAACAGGAGCACCTTTGAGCTTGCCAACGCCCTGTATAACAGCCACCTTGCCGTCAACAGAAATGTCAGCGCCCATTCTTCTAAGCTCAGCCACATATCTGAATCTGTTGTCAAAAATATCGTCTGTAACAATGCTCGTACCCTCTGCAAGCGTCAGCAGTGTTGAGAACTGCGGTTGCATATCAGTAGGGAAGCCAGGGTGCGGCATAGTTTTTATAGAAGTTTTCATTAGCGGACCGTCCACCCAAACATGAACGCTCTCATCGCTTTCCTCAACGTTTACGCCTACCTTGCGGAGCTTTGCCGTGATAGACTCAAGGTGTTTAGGGATAACATTTGCGATAACAACGTCGCCCTTTGTGGCAGCCGCCGCTACCATATAAGTGCCTGCCTCTATCTGGTCAGGGATAGTCGCATAGGTAACGCCTTTGAGGTAATCAACGCCTCTTATCTTTATAACGTCTGTACCTGCGCCTCTGATATCAGCACCCATTGAGTTAAGGAAGTTCGCAAGGTCAACGATATGAGGCTCTTTCGCCGCATTTTCGATTATAGTAAGCCCCTTTGCCTTTACAGAGGCAAATATTGCATTCATAGTTGCGCCAACTGTAACAAAGTCAAAGTATATCTGATTGCCTACAAGCTCGTCTGCTGTGACATGATTAGCTCCGTTCACTATCTCGTCAGACGCACCAAGCGCCTTGAAAGCTTTCAAATGCTGATCTATAGGTCTGTCGCCAAGGTCACAGCCGCCCGGCATCGGAACAAAAGCCTCGTGAAATCTTCCAAGCAGCGTGCCAAGAAAATAGCATGACGCTCTCATGGTTCTTGCAAGCTCATATGGCACTTCAGGCTTTTCAATGCCCTTTGTGTCAAAATATATAGTATTTTTATCTAAAAGTCTGACCTCTGCGCCCATTTCACGCAGGATCTTCATGCACTTAGTTATATCGCTTATCTCAGGCACGTTCTCAAGAACGCACGGCTCGTCGCACAGGATAGTTGCCGCAACCAATGCAACAGCAGCGTTTTTTGCACCGCTTATCTGCACAGTACCATGCAGCGGCTTACCTCCATGTATAACAAACTTCTCCAAGTTTACACACTCCTTAACGAGATTGTCGGCTTCTCTCTCTGCCGACGCTCAGATTATTATACCACAGCCACAGGCAAAATAAAAGCAAAAAGCAAGAATTTCAACGATTTGGTTAAAATCATTTAACATACACCCAAGCAATCGTTAAATCTGCCTATATAATGCAGGCTATGGCGGTCTATAAAAAGAACAAATGTTCACATACTCTTAACAATAGAATATTCAACTCTTATATTTTAACACACCCCATTCAAAAAATCAATAGTGAATAAGGATATTTTGATAAATTTTCGACAATTTTTTCGGCTTTTTCGGTGAAAATTACAGCAATGTTACAACTGTACGAAATCTTGTACCTTATTGTAACCTTGCTGTAATATTTAAGTACAAAAAATCAGACACTTGCCGTTTGTCTTGACGAAAAAGAACGGCTGTGGTATACTCATAACAACAGATATACTGTAAAAAGGGGGAGTGCGGCAGTGGTAAAAAGAAAGAATCTCATATGGTCGGCAGTTTTTGCGGCTGTTATCGCTGCGTGCCTGATATTTATTTTCCTCACAGGTGGAAAGAGCGGAGAAAAATCTGCCGAGATATATGAAAACGGCAAGCTTATAAAGACTATTTCTGACCTTTCCCCCGATAAGGAGTATTCCTTTGATATAAAAACAGAAAACGGCACTAATACCATAACCGTTGGAGAGGGAAGCATTTGGGTGTCTGTCGCAGATTGCTCGAACCAGACCTGTGTTCATGCAGGAAAGATATCCCACGCAGGACAGACCGTCATTTGTGCACCGCACAAGCTTGTGATAAAAATAGTCGGTGAGACATCTGCTGACGCTGTGATATAGGGGTGGAAGCATGAAGATATCAGTACAAAAAATCGCCCTTATAGGAATTTTTACCGCCTTGTCACTTATCATTTTCATGGTTGAAGCACAGTTTCCTGTCATGCCCATAGGCGGCATGAAGCTTGGGCTTGCCAATATCGTCACAATGGCAGCAATGCTTTTTGTCGGCAGAAAAGAGGCAGGCTTGGTGCTGCTTTTGAGGATAGTCCTTGCGGCAGGACTTTACGGAACTGTGGTGAGCTTTGCGTTCTCACTCACAGGCGGAATTTTAGCGTATCTCGCCATGTGCATTGCGGTTTCGAGAGTTGGTGAAAACCAGCTTTGGGTGACATCAGTTTTTGGTGGCTTTTTCCATAACATAGGTCAGCTTTGTGCGGCGGCAGTGATATCAGGCACATGGGCGGTGTTCAGCCTTTTGCCTTATCTCATAATAAGCGGCATTCTCACAGGCACGCTCAATGGTCTTATCCTCCAAAGATTGTGGAAGTCGCCACTTAGAAAATACAGCATAAAAAGATAACAGCGGCGTCAGGGGCATACCTGATGACCGCTGTTTTGTTCTATAGTCAGTTTAGCCAAAAACAGACTTTTCACAAAGTGGCATTTCTACATTTTCGCCTTGTGAGAAATAGGTGAAAACTCAGCGTTTTGCTTGCATTTGACCGAAAAATATGGTATAATTAGTTGTTATAATAGGGTCATTATAGGATAGCGTTGAAATTGAACGGAGGAGTGGATTTGAGAATACTTGGTATCGACCCGGGCTACGCCATTGTGGGATTCGGAGTGCTTGAATACAACAGCGGAAAATTCACTGTTGTTGACTACGGTGCAATAACCACTTCTTCGGATATGGATTTCAACAGACGGCTGAAAGTCATCTATGATGATATGACCGAGATAATAACCACCTATAAGCCTGACGAAATGGGAATAGAAAAGCTTTTTTTCAATACCAATGAAAAGACCGCCATTGACGTTGCACAGGCAAGGGGAGTGACCCTGCTTCCTGCTATAATAAGAAATATTCCCATCTATGAATATACGCCTTTGCAGGTGAAATGCTCCATAGTCGGCTATGGACGTGCCGAGAAAAAGCAGGTGCAGGAAATGACAAAGACCATGCTTCATCTTAAATCTATCCCAAAGCCTGACGATACAGCGGACGCAGTGGCTATCGCTATAACTCACGGGCTTTCGGTGAACACAAGGCGTGTTATGAAAAATTTTGAGGAGAAATAATATGATATATTCACTTAGCGGAAAGCTCGTTCATACCGAGAGCGACCTTGCCGTAATAGAATGTGCAGGCGTGGGCTATGCCTGCAAAACGACTTTTTCCACCTTGCAGCAGATTGCAGGAAAAAGTGAAGTAAAGCTTTACACACATCTTGCCGTAAAGGAGGATGCGGTGGAGCTTTTCGGCTTTGCAACTAAGGAGGAGCTTAAAAGCTTCCGTATGCTCATATCTGTCAGCGGAGTAGGTCCGAAGGCAGGTCTTGCCATACTTTCAGCCTGCACTCCGTCACAGTTTGCGCTTGCGGTTGCAACGGGGGATTCAAAGGCTTTTACAAAGATAAAGGGTATCGGTACAAAGATAGCACAAAGGATAGTCCTCGAGCTTAAGGATAAGGTGGCAAAAGAGAATACCATATCCGTCAGAGGAAATGCGGCTCAGGGCTTTGCGGCTGTTCCAAGCGGAGCTGTCGAAGAAGCTGTCACAGCCCTTGTGGTGCTTGGATATACCGAGGGCGAAGCAATGTCGGTTATATCAAAGCTTGACCCGAATTTGAGCGTTGAAGAGCTTATAAAGAAAGCCCTTATCGGACTTGCGAAATTTTGAGAGGAGAACTCCATAAATGATCGAAAAAGGAGATTTTGATATAGACAGGATAGTCACCCCGAAAGAAACTCAGGCGGAAACAACTGACGATTTCGAGGTGAGCCTTAGACCTAAAACACTTGACGAGTATATCGGTCAGGAAAAGGTCAAGGAGAACCTGAAAATATATATACAAGCGGCCAAAAACAGGGGCGACAGCCTTGACCATGTTCTGCTTTACGGCCCACCGGGACTAGGCAAGACCACTCTTTCTGCCATAATCGCTCACGAGATGGGAGTGAACATCAGGATAACATCAGGACCTGCCATTGAAAAGCCGGGCGACCTTGCGGCATTGCTCACCAACCTTGAAAAAGGCGACGTGCTTTTTATAGACGAGATTCACCGCCTTTCAAGACAGGTGGAGGAAGTTCTTTATCCTGCCCTTGAAGATTATGCCTTGGATATAATCATGGGCAAAGGCCCTGCGGCAAGGTCTATAAGGATCGAGCTTAACAAGTTCACCCTTATAGGCGCAACCACCAGAGCAGGCTCGCTTTCTGCACCGCTGAGAGATCGTTTTGGCGTTATCCAGCGTTTGGAGCTTTACAATACAGAACAGCTTTCCGATATCGTAAAGCGTTCTGCAGTTTTGCTTGGCGTGGCTTGTGATGATGACGGTGCAGAGGAGATAGCGAAGCGTTCAAGAGGAACGCCGAGAATAGCAAACCGCTTTTTAAGGCGTGTGCGTGATTTTGCCGAAGTCATGGGTGACGGCAGGATAACCGCAGACATTGCAAAGATAGCCCTCAACAGAATGGACGTTGACAAGCTGGGACTTGACTCTCTCGACAAACGTCTGCTGACGATGATAATAAAAGGCTATGACGGCGGCCCCGTGGGACTTGAAACCCTTGCGGCGGCTATCGGTGAAGAGTCTGTCACCATTGAGGACGTTTGCGAGCCGTATCTTATGCAGTTAGGTTTCCTCTCAAAGACCCCAAGGGGACGTGTGGCAACTCAGCTTGCTTACGATCACTTGGGCTTTCTCAAAGACGGACAAACGCACCTTTGATTTAGTGAGGAATGCTTAATGAGGAGTGAGGAGTGAGGAATGAGGAATTAAGGTATCGCCTAGCGGCGATTGATTTCTTGTTCTGTAGGGGCGAACAGTGTTCGCCTGCCACTGCACTTTCTATCTTTGGAAAAATTTTATTATCGGATCAATTTAATATGTGTGTTAATATAGAGTTTACATAAATAAAAAATAATATAGAGGTATGACCTCGAAAAGGAGCTAATTATTATGGGAAGATTATTTGGAACTGACGGCGCAAGAGGAGTAGCTATCACAGAGCTTACCTGTGAGCTTGCTATGCAGATAGGCAGAGCTGCCGCAATGGTACTTACGAAGGAAACAAACCACAAGGCTAAGATAATCATAGGCAAGGATACCCGTATCTCAGGCGACATTCTGGAGTCCGCACTGGTGGCTGGTATCTGCTCAGTCGGCGCAGACGCTCATATACTCGGTGTTGTTCCTACCCCTGCCGTTGCAATGCTTGTAAAGAAATACAACGCAGACGCAGGCGTTATGATATCCGCTTCACACAATTCTGTTGAGTTTAACGGCATAAAGCTTTTCTCTGGCACAGGCTTCAAGCTTTCTGACGAGATAGAAAACGAGATAGAAGCACTTATCCTAGACACACCTGAAAAGATAGAGCTTAAGGACGGCTGTGATATAGGTCACGTTTATTACGAAAAGGACGCAGCTTGGGATTATATCCGCTACGTTATGAAAACAGTTCAGACAGATTTCAACGGTATCCGTGTGGCGCTTGATTGTGCAAACGGCTCAGCGTCAGTTTGTGCACAGAGAATTTTCGAGGGACTTGGGGCAAAGTGCATAATGCTCAACGATAAGCCGGACGGAACGAATATAAATAAGGATTGCGGCTCAACACATATCGAGGGTCTGCAAAAGGCAGTTGTTGATAATCATTGCGATATCGGTCTTGCCTTTGACGGCGATGCTGACAGATGTCTTGCAGTTGATGAAAAGGGCGAGCTTATCGACGGTGACAAGATACTTGCTATCTTCTCAAAATATATGAAGAGCATGGGCATACTCAAAAATAATACCTGCGTTGTTACAGTTATGACAAACCTCGGTTTCTTCAAGTATGCAAAGGCAAACGGCATCGTTGCCGCTACCACAAAGGTGGGCGACAGATACGTTCTTGAAGAAATGCTCAAGGGCGGTTATAATATAGGCGGTGAGCAGTCAGGTCATATCATTCTTCTTGACTATGCAAACACAGGCGACGGTGAGCTGACAGGTACAAAGCTTCTGACAGTCCTCAAATGTACAGGCGAAAAGGCAAGCGAGCTTGCTTCCTGCATGGAGTGCTATCCGCAGGTGCTTGTGAACGTTAAGATAACAGCAGACAAAAAGGGTATGTGGGATAAAGTCCCTGAGATAACAGACGCTATAAAGATGTATTCCGAAAAGCTTGGTGACGAGGGCAGGATACTTGTTCGTGAGTCAGGCACAGAGCCTCTCGTTCGTGTTATGATAGAGGGCAAGAGAACAGGCATAATCACAGAATATGCACACAAGATAGCGGAGCTTATCGAAAAAATGTAAGGTAAGTTTTATATAAGGATAAAAAATATGAGAATTGCAGAAAACTGGAAAGACTATAAGATAATAGATACTTCAAGCGGCGATAAGCTTGAAAGTTGGGGCGGAAAGGTGCTTGTAAGACCTGACCCTCAGATAATCTGGAAGTCACCGAAGCGTTCTGACCTTTGGACAAAGGCAGACGGCATTTATCACCGCTCCTCAAAGGGCGGCGGCGAATGGGAATACAGAAAGCGCCTGCCTGAAAGCTGGAACATAGGCTATAAGAATTTGAAGTTTATAATCAGACCAACGGGCTTCAAGCACACAGGTCTTTTCCCTGAACAGGCTGTGAACTGGGACTTCATGGCTGATAAAATAAGAAACGCAGACAGAGAGATAAAGGTGTTAAACCTCTTTGCATACACAGGCGGAGCTACCCTTGCCTGTGCCGAAGCAGGTGCAAGCGTTTCACACGTTGACGCATCAAAGGGCATGGTGCAGTGGGCAAGAGAGAACGCCGCTGTGTCAGGGCTTTCCGATAAGCCTATTCGCTGGCTTGTAGACGATTGTGAAAAGTTCGTTCAGCGTGAGATACGCCGTGGCAAGACCTATGACGCTATCGTTATGGATCCTCCGTCCTACGGCAGAGGACCTGGCGGAGAGATATGGAAGCTTGAAGATTGTATATATGACCTTGTAAAGACTTGCTCAGGCGTTTTGAGCGACGAGCCACTTTTCTTCCTGCTCAACAGCTATACCACAGGACTTTCACCCTCAGTTATGGCATATATCCTGAGAGATGTCCTCGGAACGAGGTTTGGCGGAAACGTCACGGCTGATGAGATAGGATTGCCTGTGGAGGCAACAGGCGGTGTGCTTCCATGCGGTTCAACGGCAATTTGGCAGAAATAGCTTTGTTATAGTAAGGTATGGTGTTCACATGAAATATACTGAGAATTATGTTTATATGTACGGTCAAATGATCTCCACCTGTTCGTTTCTTCTTGACGGTGATTTTCCAAAGGCAGACGGCACAGCAGAGATAAAGGAAAAGTATCACCTTGTCGGTGGTGAGACCGGAACAGCGGCGGCTGTTCTTTGCAGTCTGAATGTGCCTGTAAAGCTTGGCGGTACTCACCTTGGAAGCGGCAATGAAAAGCTTATAAAGGATTATTTTGCAGACAAGACTGCTGACCTTTCGGAGCTTGTTACAGAGGGTTTCGAGGGCGTGACCGACTATGTTATCATAGATAAAAATACACGCACCTGTTTTGGCGAGTGGGATAAGCTTTATTCACGTTCGGAGCCTTTTTATGAACAGCCTTCGGAGGAGTCAGCGAAAAATTCAGCCTGCGTTGCGGCTGACCCTTATTTTGGTGATAAGATAGCTGAGTATTGCGTAAAATATGGCAAGAAATACGTCACCATAGATTGTGCCTATGACAGCTATATACATAAGCATTGTGCAGTAAATTGCATATCTCATCAGCACCTTGATGAATATTATCCTGACAAGAGTTATGATGAGCTTTTCAGGCTTTATACAGATAATACAGAAGGGCTTGTGATATTTACCCTTGGTGAAATGGGTGCGATGTATGGCAGAAAGGGTGCTGTGCCAAAGATGTGCCCTGCATTTAAAGTAGACGTAGTGTCAACACTTGGTGCAGGGGACAGCTTCAAGGCGGGCGCTGTATATGGGCTTTATAAAGGTCTTGATGACGATACATTGGTGAAAACAGCTTGTGCTGTTGCAGGTGCGGCGGTGGAAAAGTTCCCTATCGCACTTTATCCGCCAACAGTAAAAGATATTGAAAAGCTTATGGGCAATATGTAGGGGCGAACAGCGTTCGCATACCCATATATTATAATAAGGTATAAACCAAAAATTTCAGACAGGAGGAAAGGTTATGTCTTTTGATTTTGATGAACTTAAACACAAGGCAGGGAATATGCTTGAAAAGGGCAAAGAAAAAGCCCATGAAGCCGCTGAAAGTGAAAAGGGGCAGAAGATAAAGAGCAAAGCAGGAGAGCTGTTTGAAAAGGGAAAGGAAAAAGCCCACGAGTTCGCAGAGAGCGAAACGGGCAAAAAGGTAAAGAACAAGGCTGAAAAGCTCCTTGATAAAGGAATAGACAAAGCCGAAAATGTTTACGAAAAGCATAAGGAAAGAAAGGCTGAACAGAAGGAACAGCCTGAAGATAAGTAATAAACTAAATTTGGTAAGGAAAGTAAAATGAGCAGTTTTATTGAAATAAAGGATCTGCACTTTTCCTATGTGAACGAACTTGAAGAGCCGCCTGTTAAAACGGAGGTGCTTAAAGGCATAAATCTGAACATAGAAAAAGGCGAGTTTGTGGCAGTGCTTGGTCATAACGGCTCAGGCAAATCTACACTTGCAAAGTGCATAAACGCTATAAATCTTCCTGAGTCGGGGGCTGTCTATGTGAACGGCATGGACACTTTGGACGAAAATAACCTCTTGCCTATAAGAGAAAAGGTGGGCATGGTATTCCAAAACCCTGATAACCAGATAGTTGCAACTATCGTGGAGGAGGACGTGGCTTTCGCCCTTGAAAATATGGGCGTCGAGCCGAATGAGATACGCAGGCGTGTTGACGAGGCTCTTAAAACCGTCGGTATGTATGAATACAGACTTCATGCACCCCATAAGCTTTCAGGCGGACAGAAACAGCGTGTGGCTATCGCAGGCATAATCGCAATGAAGCCTGATTGTATACTTCTTGACGAGCCTACCGCCATGCTCGATCCTCACGGCAGGGACGAGGTAATGAAAACTGTCAAAATGCTCAACGAGCAGGGCGTTACTATCGTGCTTATCACCCATTATATGGAGGAAGCCGCACAGGCACAGCGTGTTGTTGTAATAGACGGTGGCGAGGTCATAATGGATAATGTTCCGAAGAAGATATTCTCAAATGTGGAAACCATGAAAAATCTGGGACTTGACGTGCCGCAGGTGACAGAGCTTTGCTGGGAGCTTAAAAGGGCAGGCTATGACATCTCCACCGAGATAATCCACGAGGACGAGTGCGTTCAGAAGCTTTATGAAATGCTTAAGTGATAGGGAGTAACAATGGCAGTAATTAAAACGGAAAACTTGACTTATGTTTACGGCGAGGGTACACCCTTTCGCAAAACAGCCGTAGACAATGTTAATATAGAGATAAATGACGGCGAAATGGTGGGTATAATAGGACATACAGGCTCAGGCAAATCTACCCTTATCCAGCATTTCAACGGTCTTTTGAAGCCCACGAGCGGAAGCGTCTATATAGACGGAGAAAGGCTGTGGGACGATAAATCAAGGCTTCGCCCTATAAGATTTAAGGTGGGTCTTGTGTTTCAGTATCCTGAGTATCAGCTCTTTGAGGAGACCTGTTATAAGGATATCGCATTTGGACCTAAGAATATGGGTATTAAGGAAGATCAAATAGACAAGTATGTCAAAGAAGCCGCAAGAATGGTAGGGCTAAGCCCTGAGATACTTGACAAATCGCCTTTCGAGCTTTCGGGCGGACAGAAAAGGCGTGTGGCTATAGCAGGCGTTATGGCAATGAACCCAAAGGTGCTTATCCTTGACGAACCTGCTTCGGGTCTTGACCCAAAGGGCAGAGAGCAGATACTTGGTCTTATAAGAGAGTATCATGAGCAGATGAAAAACACTGTTTTGCTGGTATCCCATTCTATGGAAGATATCGCAAAGAACGTTTCAAAGATACTCGTCATGAACGAGTCAAAGCTTTTCTGCTATGACGATACAGTAAAGGTATTCCACCGCGCTGAGGAGCTTGTGTCAATGGGACTTGCAGTGCCGCAGATAACAAGAGTTATAAACAGGCTCAAAGCTATGGGCATAGATATTAAGGACGATGTGTATACAGTTGGCTATGCGAAAAAGGTCATCCTTGAAATGCTGGAGCAGAAAAAGAACAAGTAAGCAGCGGACTGCCTTTGACCCATATGAGCAGAGAGCAGGACTGTGTAAGTTGAGATAGAAAATTGGAGGAATATACCTTGATAAAGGATATTACTATAGGACAGTATTTTCCCGGAAATTCTGTCATTCACCGAATGGACGCACGAATAAAGATAATAATGACGGCGGTTTTCATAGTAATGCTTTTCGCCGCAAACAGCGTGTGGGGACTTCTTGTGGGCATAGCTTTTACTATTCTCACTTTTATCATATCGAAAATACCCGGTAAACTAATGCTAAAAAGCTTGAAGCCTATCGTGCCGATAATAATATTCACGGCGATACTCAATCTGCTTTTTATCAGAACGGGCAAAGCCTATTTTGAGTGGAAATTTCTCAAGATAACCGATGAAGGCGTTGACACGGCAGTGTTCATGATGATAAGGATAATCTGCCTTATTGTCGGCACTTCGCTTCTTACCTACACCACCTCGCCTATCGACCTGACAGACGCTATCGAAAGATTGCTTTCACCTCTGAAAAAGATAAAAGTGCCTGTCCATGAGCTTGCAATGATGATGACTATTGCCCTGAGATTTATCCCTACCCTTATCGAGGAAACAGACAAGATAATGTCAGCACAGAAAGCAAGAGGAGCGGATATGGAAACAGGCTCACTCATTCAGAAAGCCAAAGCCCTTATCCCAGTGCTGATACCGCTTTTTGTGGCATCGTTCAGACACGCTGAGGAGCTTGCCCTTGCTATGGAGTGCCGTTGCTATCACGGCGGAGAGGGCAGAACAAGAATGAAACAGCTCCATATGAGCATAGTCGATCTCTACGGCTCGATATTCTGCGTGCTGTTCCTTGCAGGCGTTATCGTCATAAATATAGTCATATAGGAGGGGTATTATGAGCAGTGTTTTTAAAGATATGGACCAAGATGACAGACTTAACACTTTGGAAAGAAAAGTCAAGAAACTTGAGAGAAATGTAAATGGGGGAAGTAAAATGTCAGGCATTATAAAAGACCTTATCGGTATGGAATGTACCATTGACGGCGATGGCTATTACAATACAAGATGCACAGTTCTTGATGCAGACGACGAGTGGGTGAAGCTTATCGTCCACGAAAAGAAAAGCGACAGCACCATGATAGTAAGACTTGACAATATAGATTCCATAACACTCGACTAAAGAAACGGGATATACTCATGACAAATTTCAGGATAATACTTGCCTATAACGGCACGGCCTATCATGGGTGGCAAAGGCAGAACAACGCCCTTGCCGTCCAGCAGGTGCTTGAAGAAGCTATCCTCTCGCTGACGGGACAGACAGTCACAGTGAACGGCTGCTCACGAACAGATGCAGGAGTACACGCAAGAAGATTTTGTGCAAGCTTTCTTATAGAGTCCACAATAACCTGCCGTGGGATAGTTTTCGGACTTAATTCAAAGCTGCCGGACGATATCTCAGTGCTGGAGTGCGAAAAAGTCCCCCTTGATTTTCACGCAAGATATATGTGCAGCGGCAAGGAGTATGAGTATATTATACATAACAGCGAGATAAAAAATCCTTTTTATAAAGATACAGCCTACCGCAGTTGGTTTCCGATAGACGAAAAAAAGCTGGATAAAGCGGCACAGGATTTTGTGGGAACGCACGATTTCAAAGCCATGTGTTCCACCGATTGCACAAAGGAGAATACAGTTAGGACTATATTCTCTTTCCATGTAAGACGTGAGGGCGAGCTTGTGATATTCACAGTTTCGGGAGACGGCTTTCTGTACAATATGGTAAGGATAATGGTAGGCACGCTTATTTTTATAAACGAGGGCAAGATAGGAGAAACTCAAATACCCGATATACTTGCGTCAAAGGACAGAACAAGAGGCGGAAAGACCGTTCCGCCGCAGGGATTGTATCTTAACGAAGTATATTATGATAAAGATAAAGGATCTGAACAAGGTGAATGATAAAAGATCAAAGAGCAGGCGGAGAAAGAAAAATCCGCCTACCAAAGAAGAAAAAACAATAAGAATAACCAAGCAGACGGATTTTGTTCAGCGTGACGAGTTTCACGGTGCAGAAGAGCCTATGCCGAACGTTACTTTCAGAGAGATAAAGCGTCAGAAAAAGGCGGCTCAGAAAGCGGCGGAACGTGAGCAGGAAGAACAGCTCCGAAAAGAAGCGGAAGAAGCCGAGGAGTCACGAAGCAGAATAGAGCTGACGAACACCGAGGATAAAGCTGAGGAGGAAAAGCCTGAAAAAGCTGATGAAAGCAAGATAACAGTATCAGGCGGCGAAAATAAAGAGCAGGCTCCAGAAAGCAAAGAGGAAAAATCCGAGCATAAAAGCAGAAAAGAGAAAAAAGCCGAGAAAGCAGAGAGGTCTGACGAGGAGATATCCAACGTCACCGATATAAGAGCTGTCTCTTATACACATCTCCGAGCCCACGAGACTA
>ENA-UBIY01000286-UBIY01000286.1-human-gut-metagenome-genome-assembly--contig:-NODE-286-length-19258-cov-5.685466_pt1 | contig 19258 bp, 12 predicted proteins | sample MGYA00244945_ERZ654882 | MGnify/ENA primary metagenome ERZ654882 (study PRJEB26926, sample SAMN06164824) | human gut metagenome | biome: ENVO:00009003; feature: ENVO:2100002; material: ENVO:00002003...
TGTGTATAAGAGACAGGAAAAGTATAGTATACTGAATACAGAAAACAGATTACAGATATTTTTTCTGATAATAGTTAAAATAATCTATAATAATTTTTTTGCAGTTTTCAACAGCAGGAGTCATAAATCTTTTTTCATTCCATGACAGAATTATTTTTCGGCTCATTGGCATATCCTCGATCTTTCTGAAAACAAGAGAGTCCTTGTAGAAATAATTCCAAGTATACTGAGGAACGAAGGCCACGCCAATGTTGATTTTAAGCAGATCTCTCATTATATTCGGAGAATCCACATATGTCGAGATCTGAGGCATAAAATCAAATTCTTCGCAGTAATGACAATTGATATTGTAAAGGTTATGACCCTTACTAAGGCTTACAAAGCTTTCATTTATCAAATCCTCCATAAAAATATGCTCTTTATCTACAAGCCTGTGTTTAGCAGGAAGAACAATGCCGATTGGTTCGTCCATAAGAACTATGTTTGACTTACACGGCTTGCAGATATAGTCAGCATATATTTTCAGATCCATTGTCATGGTTTCTTCCATATCAGTATGCTGTAAGATCTGAAGATGTATTTTGGGGTGTTGTGCCTGTATTTTACTGATTATCTCAGGCAAAAGCAATGATGTTGCCTGAACACAAATGCAGACATTAGCTATCAGCTCTTCTTTGTGAGCTTTTATTTCACGCTGGGCATTATCAAGAGCATTGAAAATATCATTAGTATATTTCAGAAAAATTTTGCCGGCATCATTCAAAATTATCTGTTTGCCCACACGGTCAAACAGCTCAGTTCCGACTTCGTTTTCAAGACGTTTCAGAGTCTGACTTAATGATGGCTGTGCAATAAAAAGCTGTTTGGCTGCCAAAGAAATGTTTTGAGTTTTTGCTATGACCTGAAAATATTTTAACTGTTGAAATTCCACACATATCATTCCTTTACTATCATAAATTATTTTGTTATAGTTTTTATGCTATATTATATCATAAAACTCTATTAAAAGCAAGATGATCCTGGAGGTAATTTTTATGAGTAATGAAGAAGAAAAAATGGATAAAACTCAATTCGACAAGGGTTGGAAATTAGAGAGATACAGAAAATTAAATCATGATGCACAAAAAGGGCAGATCGTTTGTACGGGCTCATCATTAATGGAAATGTTCCCTGTTGAAAAATTCATTGAAGAATATGTCAGTAACAAGATAGTTTACAACAGAGCGATAGGCGGATATATCACAAATGAGCTGATAGATTCACTTGATGTATGTGTGCTTGATCTGATGCCTTCGAGAGTTTTTATTAACATCGGAACAAATGATCTCAGCGATTCAAGGATCTCTATGGAAACGATAATGGAAAACTACGATACTATAATTTCAAGTATCGAAAAGCATATTCCTGACGTTGAAATTTATCTAATGGCATACTTCCCTGTAAACCCTGAGGCTGCCTCGCCGGAAATGGCAGATTGTCTGAAGGTGCGTAACAATCATAAGATAAATGAGGCAAATAAGCTTGTAGAGGAACTTGCGTCTAGACATGGTCAGCGTTACATAGATATCAATGATAATCTCAAAGACAGCAAGGGCAGACTTAAGGCAGAATACACTATTGAGGGTATGCACATTAAAGAAGAGGGTTATCGGGCTATTTTTGATGACTTTATGAAGTACGTTAACGAAGATAGCTGGGTAAAATAAAAAAATCAGGAGGTTAAGTTCATGAAGAAATCAGGAAAGAAAATTGCATCAGCCGTAGTTGCTTTGCTGCTTACGGTTAATATGACACAGATCCCAAACCTTATTCCAATTGAAAAGACAAATCTTTTCACAGCCAGTGCGGTTGAGTCAGAGCAGTTAGAAACAATTTATGAGGATCCATCAGAATATCTTGTTTCAAACACTTTGACTAGCTGGAAATCAAAAAGCTACAGCTTTAAATACGCAGATACAGTAAGAAAAGGTGCAAAATTTTCTGCTGATATCAGGGTAGATGATCCTGAGAAGATCGGTAATCTGAAAATTCAGCTTCACCTTAACTGGAAGGACGCATTGTGTGTAATATCATTAAAGAAGGACGATTTTACTGACGGAGTGGCACATATAGAGGCAGAAACATCAGCCGCATTTTCAACAGCAGTGACATCTATGCAGGTCAAAGCATTCAGCTCAGACAGTGGAGATGCAAGTGTTTATGTTTCAAACGTTTCTCTGAAAAATGCTCCGTTATCAAGCAACGCTGATCTGTCTGCATTAAGTTACCAGATAGGAACTCAGACTGCAATACCTGTAAGCGGTTTTTCTGCTGATAATATGAGTTATGACGTTACGTTGCCTTATGGATTGGCAGACGGCACAAAAGTCAGCCTTATTGGAACAGCAGATGATGAAGATGCAACAGCTGAAAATGCTGAATGTGAAATTGCAGGAGGCAAGGGCGAATGTACTATTAATGTTACTGCAGCCGATTCAACAGTAAAAAGCTATACTGTAAAGTTCACCGTATCAAAAGATGTAACGCTTGACTCTGCTGAGCTTTCAACAGATCTTTGTGCATATGGAAAAGCTTGCAAGGTCGTTGCATCTTCATCAACTGACGGAGATTATGAGTATGACTATCAGTGGTATATAAATAGTGAAAATTCAACTGTTGGCGGAAAGGCAATCGAGGGTGCAACGAATGTGGAGTACACACCATGTATCAGCGATATCGGTGGCTGGATATACTGTGTTGTAACTGCAAAATCACCTGTTCAGGGTACAGCTGTAACAAGAACGACAAGAGTTGTTGCAAGTGACAGCAAAACTGTAAAGACGGCAATAAGTGATTCAGAAAGCAAGATAGACCCAAGCACAAAGGCATTACAGCTTTCAAACACCATTGCATACAGTGGAAAGTTTGATACGTCAAAGCTTGCACGGGGTGGATATTTCAGAGTGGAGTATACAGGAGGCAGTGAAGTACCGAAATTCAACTTCAATACCTGGAACAGCAGCTACAAGCCTGTTGATATAACTGCAACAAGAACAGGTGGAGATGAGGTAAATGGCTACTGGGCTGAATATTCATATGAAGATTGCATAAAGGCATGGGGCGATGAGGACTTTACATATTTAAAGGCTATCAGAGTAAAGTATACAGCAAGTGATTATGAAGATGTTGTAATAAAGAATGTATCATGGAACGGTTATCCTATTTCGTATGGTGAACTTGGTACGCAGATAAACTGTTCAATAAGCTCGACTGCAACAACTGACAGACTTACCTGGATATATACAAAACATGTTGGCGGCACATTTGATACCACAAGACTTCGTGAAGACAGCGAGTTTTATGTTGAATACCAAGGCGAAAATGAAAATGCGGTTTATCTTGTAGCAAGCAGCTATTCTGATGAAAATTCTACATATTCAAAGATCCCTGCAACTGAATACGGCAAAACTGCAACAGGTTATTATGCGAAATTCTCAGTTTCTGACATAAAGAAGAAATTTGGCTCTAAGTTCAGATATTTTGACCAGATACGTCTTTACGCAGCAGATCCAAATACAGATAAGGGTATTCCGGTCAAGGCAGGATCTGCGAGAATGTATCTTTTTGAGGGTACAGGAGATTATGTTGATTATGTTGAAGATGTTCTTACAGTACCTTGGTCTAAATATGACAACCGAGAAAAAGACGGTATTGCAATAATCGGTGCAAGTATAACGCAAAATCCAATGGTCAATGCAAAAGTTCTTGAAGGTGCACCATACTATAAGCCTCTTGGTGACTGGAACGCTATTCTTGACAGAACAGATTGCGTGAACTATGGTATCGGCGGCGAAACAACGGATCAGGTCGCAAACCGTTTTGATGAGGTTTTACGCTGGGACTTCAAAAAGATAATCATGCAGTGCGGTACAAATGACCTGGGACTTGAACCTACTGATGAGGCTGTTGTTGAAAGGATCAAGGGCAATTACAAAATTATGCTTGATAAAGTAAAGAACAGCGGTAAAGATGTTGAAGTTTATGTATTCAGCATAATGGCATCGACACCTGCTAACTATGAAGGCAAGCAAAACAGGATCGTCATGGTAGATGAAGCGATCAAGGAACTTTGTGACGAATATGATTTTGCATACTATGTTGATACATATACTCCATTCCTATATACCGGAGAGGAAACTTTGGAGGGCTGTACTCACCCGGGTGAAAATCACGTTAATCCTGAGCTTGTTGTTGATGCTATACATCCTAATGCAAAGGGATATGAGATAATAGGAAATCTGTTGAAACAGTATGTAAATAAAACTAATGACTCAGATGCGACATTGTCAGGTCTTTCATTCAGAACATCTGATACAGAAGGAAAAACAACTGTAACAGGTTTCTCTAGCGGTAAAACTGATGTTGTTGAATATAATGCAAAGCTTCCTTATGGCACGGCTAAGGACGCTGTTGTAAAGCTATATGCTACTGCGTCAGACAATGGTGCAACTGTGACATCTCCGGACGGAGAATTTACAGACGGATATATTCCTGTTACACTGAAAGATGGTGTTGCATCTGCAACTGTAAAAGTGACTTCAAAGGACGGCAAGTACAGTAATACCTATAAGATCAATTTTACAATAAGTAAATACATCTATGAGAACAGCGATGTTCACAACGTTTATGTTAACCTTACTGATAAAAACAATTGGCCTTATGTTCAGTATGATGCCTCATATAACGGCACTGTTTACGCAGGTGCAAAAATCGAATATGATGTAACGCTTGACGGTCCATTTAACGGTGAAATATATACTGAGGCTGATTTTAATTGGCTTGATATGGGAAGTGTTATCTTAAAGGCTGATAAATTTGAGAATAACAAAATTCACGTTACAATAACTACAAGCAAAGATCATGAGGGTATAAATGGTCTGGAGATCAAGTTTGGAAATACGTCTGATTGTGATTATATCGGCAATATCGCTATATCAAATGTGACGATCACAAATGGAAATGAGTCTATGGAAACTGAAAAGCCGGATGGTGACGATTCTTCAGAAAATGCAGGCAAGCCAGAGGATAGCTCGTCTATATCAGATAACTCAGGTGACACATCTGACGCAGATAACAGCTCAACAGCAGACAGCGATAAGGATACTTCATCAAACGGTAATGAAAGCAATACAAACAGCGACAAAACTAACGGCAACAATGCAGCAAGCAGCAAAGCAAATTCAACCGGATCATCAAAGAACCCTGTAACAGGTGCAGGTTCAATGGCATTCGGTGGTCTTGCAGCAGCGGCGGCAGCTTTAATGACCATATTCAAGAAAAATCGTAAGGATAAATAAACATCTAAAACGAAAGTAGGTGAGATCCCATACCACTTTGCTAAACTAAAGTGGTATGGGATTTTTTTATGTTCAGACTTTTCAGATATCTAAAAAATTATAAAAAGGAAAGTATCATTGGACCTGTTTTCAAGCTTACAGAGGTTTGCTTTGAGATGATCGTTCCGCTTATCATGGCGAACATTATTGATGTTGGAATAAAAAATTCTGACAAGCCTTATATCTACAAATCAGGAATCATTCTTGTTGTGCTTGGTATACTGGGGCTTGTATGTGCGTTGACAGCACAGTATTATGCTGCAAAGGCATCAAACGGGTTTGGTACAGAGCTGAGAAGAGATCTGTTTCGTCACATCAATACTCTTTCCTATTCAGAAATTGACAAGCTTGGAAGTCATACTCTTGTTACAAGAATGACAGCAGATATAAATCAGGCACAATCGGGAATAAACATTCTGCTTAGATTTTTTCTTCGTTCCCCCTTTGTTGTAATAGGTTCAACTATCATGGCTTTTATGGTGTCCGCAAGGCTGACAATAATTTTTCTGATAATTGCACCACTACTGTCATTTGTCATATACAAAATTATGTCGGTAACTATACCAAAATATAAAAACATTCAGAAAACACTTGACAGGATAAATCTAATGACAAGCGAGGGGCTGTCTGGTGCAAGGGTGATAAGGGCATTTTCAAGACAGCGGGACGAGGAGAAGGAGTTTCATGAGAACACGCAAAAGCTTTATTCTCAACAAATCTCAGCGGGCAGGATATCTGCTCTCATGAACCCTTCGACCTTTTTAATTGTGAACATTGCAATTGTCTTTATTGTGTGGTTCGGTGGAAAAAGCGTTTATTCAGGCTTTGTAACACAGGGACAGGTCATTGCACTTGTAAACTATATGAATCAGATATTATATGCACTTTTGCAGATGACGATACTTATAACAAGCGTCACAAAAATGCAGGCATCAGCACAGAGGATAAATGAGATATTTGATGTGAAATCATCTGTTTTGGATAATGAAAAAGAGGTTTATAAAAAGTTGGAAGATGCACCAAAGATAGAATTTAGAAACTGCTCATTCTCATATAATGGCAATGAAAACTCGCTTGAAAACATTTCATTCAAGGTTCGACAGGGGGAAACAGTAGGGATCATTGGTGCAACAGGTTCAGGCAAAACAACCCTTGTAAATCTTATTCCGAGATTTTACAATGTATCAAAAGGAAAAGTTCTTGTTGACGGGATAGATGTCAAAGAGTATCCTCTTTCTCAGCTAAGAGCAAAAATAGGACTTGTTCCGCAAAATGCTGTCCTTTTTAAGGGGACAGTAAGAGAAAATATGCAGGCTCGCTGTAAAAATTGCAGTGATGATGAAATATGGAGAGCACTTGAGATAGCACAGGCAAAAGAATTTATTGAGGGAAAAGACGGACAGCTTGACTATCAGGTTTCACAGTATGGAAGAAATTTCTCAGGCGGACAAAGGCAAAGACTTACTGTTGCAAGAGCATTGGCAGGCAGTCCTGAGATTCTTATTCTTGATGATTCAGCTTCTGCACTGGACCTTGCCACAGATGTAAAGATGAGAAGATCGATCAGGGAAAAAACTCAAGGCTCGACAGTGATGATTGTATCTCAGCGGATCACTTCAATCAAGGAGTGCGACAGGATCTTAGTGCTTGATGACAGCAGGCTTGTAGGACAAGGTACACATGAGAAACTTTACAAAAGCTGTGATGTCTACAAAGAGATATGCCTTTCACAGCTTTCAGAAAAGGAGTTGCAGGACAATGAAAAATAAAAATGACAGTACCTTAAAAACATTGTATACATATGTTAAGCCATATAAATGGCTGGTTGCAGCTGCGGTCATTTTGTCTGTAATAAGCGTGGCAGGTACACTGCTTGCACCCGTTTTAGTTGGAAACGGAATAGATTTTCTTATTTCACGGGGCAATGTGGATATGAAAAAACTATTTTCTGTTCTTGTGAAAATAGTTGTAATAGTTGCGTTTACATCAGCAGTTCAGTGGATATTTTCACTTTGCACTAACAAAATTTCATACAAAATAATAAGTGCCATAAGAAACAGGGCATTTGAAAAGATCTGCAAATTGCCGCTTTCATATATTGATTCTCACCCTAATGGTGATATGATAAGCCGTGTTATCGCAGATGTTGAACAGATATCAGACGGACTTCTTATGGGCTTTGCTCAGCTTTTTACCGGTGTCTGCACTATATTTGGAACATTGGGATTTATGCTGTCTATCAATGTAAAAATAACGGCTGTTGTGGTTGTAATGACCCCTCTTTCTCTTTTTATGGCAAGGTTTATATCAAAAAATTCTTACAGATATTTTCATTCTCAATCAGTTATAAGAGGCGATATAACAAGCCTTATCGAAGAACTTAGCGGCTATCAGAAAACTGTGGAGGCGTTAGGTTATGAAAAAGCGGCTGAATGCAGATTTAATGATATAAATTTGCGTCTAAATGATGTGGGTACAAAAGCTATATTTTTCTCATCGCTTACAAACCCCTGCACAAGATTTGTAAACGGACTTGTTTATGCAGCGGTAGGAATAATCGGTGCGGTGTCTGTAATTTCAGGACAGTTTTCTGTTGGAACATTATCAAGCTTTTTGCTTTATGCCAATCAGTACACAAAGCCTTTCAACGAAATTTCCGGAGTAATAACAGAGCTTCAGGGAGCATTGGCATCTGCAAAACGTGTATTTGAGATTCTTGATACAGAAGAAGAATTCGATAATGATAATGCTGGTGAACTTGACGGCTGTGACGGTGCTATCCACATTGAGAATGTTTCGTTTTCATATTCAAGTGCCCAAAAGCTCATTGAGAACTTTGATCTTCACGTTAAACCAGGTCAGCTTACAGCGATCGTGGGACCGACAGGTTGTGGCAAGACTACGCTTATAAATTTGCTTATGCGGTTTTATGATGTGAACAGCGGTGATATTAAAATAAGTGATAATTCAATTTACCAGCTTACCAGAAAGAATGTACGTTCAATGTACGGAATGGTGTTGCAGGAAACGTGGCTTAAAACTGCGACAGTGAGAGAAAATATATGCTACGGAAAGCCTGATGCAACAGATGAAGAGGTCATAAAAGCCGCAAAATCTGCACATTGTCATAGCTTTATAATGAAACTGCCAAAGGGTTATAACACCGTGATCTCAGATTCAGACGGAGAAATTTCAACGGGACAAAAGCAGTTGATATGTATAGCGAGGGTAATGCTATCACTTCCCCCTATGCTGATCTTAGATGAGGCGACATCTTCGATCGACACCCGTACAGAAATTCTGATCCAGAGGGCATTTAACAAAATGATGCAAAATCGTACAAGCTTTATCATTGCACATCGTCTTTCAACCATAAAAAATGCAGACAACATAATCGCAATGGAAAACGGTCACATAGTTGAACAGGGGACCCACGAAGAACTGCTCAGAAAAAATGGTTTCTATGCAAGGCTGTACAATTCGCAATTTTTAAATGAATAACGTTAAGATCAGAAAAACGGGCATTTATCAAAAAAATCTCACGCACCAACAAATTATGCTGATGCGTGAGATTTTTTGCTGGTGGAGGTGAGGAGAATCGAACTCCTGTCCGAAAGCCTATCCCCACGAACTTCTACGAGTGTATTCTGTTATTGCGGAAAACTCCCGTTCCCTTGCACAAAGGCAAACAGACACGCCTGTGTGTTTGGTAGGCTGTGATACATCACAAGGCTACAGCCGTCGCTTTGTAACGTTCACCACTGATCGACGCCTTTACCAAAGCCGTGGTACTCTAAGGCAAGACGAGCGCTGACTTAAGCAGCAGCTAATTCAAAATTATCGTTGTCGTCTAATTTTAAAACGTACGCCGTTTAAAGAGTGTGCGCTCCTCTACTCGCTTATCGTGCTTCAAAACCCCCGTCGAAACCTTTACACCCCCATGTTAGTTTCGCTCTTTCATGGCACGCTCTATGTCACGCTGTGCGGCTTTCTTTGCCATGTCGTCACGCTTGTCATAAAGCTTTTTACCTTTGCAAAGCCCAAGTGCAAGCTTGACTCTGCTGCCTTTGAAATATAGCGACATCGGGATAAGCGTAAGACCCTCCTGCTGTACCTTTCCGAACAGCCTCAGTATCTCACGTTTGTGGAGCAGTAGCTTTCTCTCACGGCGTGGATCACGGTTGAATATATTGCCGTGTTCATAAGGGGATATGTGCATACCCTTGACCCACATCTCTCCGTCCTCGATAGAACACCAACTGTCTTTCAGATTGACACCGCCATTCCTTATAGACTTGACCTCTGTTCCCACAAGCTCGATACCACACTCTATCTGCTCCAGCACGAAATAATCGTGACGTGCCTTTCGGTTGTCGGCAATCTGCTTTGTGCCTTTTTTGTCTATCGCCATACTGCTCACCTCCCTTGGAATATTATTATTATAACACCATTTCATGCCTTTGTCAACAGGCAAAGAGTTCAAAAAATTGTACAAATGGTCGTAATGTTTAGATTTTTACACATCTCTGTGTGTGCTTATGTGCAAATTCGGGTATTGAAATAGCTTTGATGGTGTGATATAATATTAGGTATGAGAAATAGTTAGTTGAAAGATGAGAGAAGATCTGGTATGAAAAATAAGAAAATAGATATGTTAAACGGTCCGCTTGTGGGCAAGATCGTTATTTTTGCACTGCCCCTTGCATTGTCAAGTATTTTGCAGCAGCTTTTTAACTCCGCTGACCTTGCGGTGGTGGGCAGATTTGACAGCGACAAAGCCATGGCGGCGGTTGGAAGCAATTCTTCATTGGTGAACCTTATTGTAAGCCTTTTTTTGGGGCTTTCTGTCGGTGCAAACGTTGTGGTGGCCAGACTTATAGGTCAGGGGAGAAAAGATAAGGCAAACGAGGCTGTACATACGGTGGTGCTTTTGGCGGTCATAAGCGGATTTATCATACTTGGTGTAGGCGAGATACTTGCACCGATACTCCTTGGCATGATGAATGTGCCTGACGATGTTTTAAAGCTTGCAACGCTGTATCTCAGGATATTCTTCTTTGCAATGCCTTTTATAGAGATATATGACTTTGGTTCGGCGGTGCTTAGAAGCAAGGGCGATAGCACCAGACCTCTTTACGCTCTTATCACCGCAGGCGTTATAAATGTTATTCTGAACCTTGTGTTCGTGATCGTGTTCAAAATGGGCGTGGCAGGCGTTGCAACGGCAACTGTTATATCAAACTTTTTCAGTGCCTGCATGATACTTTACTTTCTTACCCACGAGGAGGAGATGCTAAGACTTGATTTCAGAAAGCTCAGGATACGCTGGAAATATCTCCTCGGTATCATAAAGATAGGCTTGCCGGCTGGTTTGCAGAGCATGGTTTTCTCGCTGTCAAACGTTGTGATACAGGCGGCGATAAACAGCTTCGGTTCAGACGGTATCGCTGGAAGCACAGCCGAACAGAATTTTGAGTTCATGGCATATTTTGTTATAAACGCTTTCGCTCAGACTGCGACCACCTTTACAAGTCAGAATTTTGCGGCTCAGGATAAGGAACGCTGTAAAAAGATATACAGGCTTTGCACCTTTATCGGGCTTGCAAGCTGTCTTGGGCTGAGTCTGATATTCCTTATTGGCAGACACCTTTTTATACAGATCTTCTCAACGGACGAGAACGTTATACACTACGCAATGATAAGAATGTGGTCAGTTTGCCTGCTGGAGCTTCTTACGGGTGTTTACGAAATATCGGGCGGCTGTCTTAGGGGAATGGGTCACTCTATGACACCTGCGGTCATAACTGTGCTTGGCACCTGCGTGTTCAGGCTTGTGTGGGTGAACACGATCTATGCGGCTCACAGAAGCTATCTTATGCTTATGATAGTTTACCCTGTTTCCTGGGTGATAACAGGCACTGCGGTAACAGTGGCTTACTTTATCACACGGCGCAAAGAGTTTGCACAGATAGGTAAACGCAGGGCGGATATTATTTGATAGACAGGCGACAATTCAGATAGACGTGGGAAGGGGCAAACGCTGTTCGCCTCTACAGAAAAAGATAAATCTGCACTCTGAAAGCTTTGGGATTTTCGGAGTGCAGATTTTTTTTGAAAAAAGTCGCAACTGTCCAAAAAAAGTTACCACAAATGGTTTTTAGTGTGATATAATACATACATCAGGAACGAATCAAGGCAATACCGCACAAGGATTGTGCGCAAGATGCGCCGTCAGATTGTGCTAAAGCGACGCAGGAATACTAGCGTATTCAAAGCTGGTAAACCAGCTTGAGAGCTTTGGTGCGATATGGCGGAAAATCTGCAAGCAGATTGCGTACAAAGCCGACAGGCGTGCCTTGTGCGGTATTGCCTTATGACTTCTGCACACTCCTTCTAAATTGTTTAAATTGTGTTTTATTTGTTATCTTATGATGTTTACTACTCTTTTGTTTGATTTTGTTTTGGTTTTTGAAACTTTGCGATGTTTTCATAATACCCCTTTACTGTGTTCCTGAGAGCAGAAGTCATTTTTTTACCGCAGTTCTTTTTGAACTGCGGTATCTTTTTTTATGTGTTACATAAGCTTATAAAAACAGGCGTCATGCTTTTGATACAAAGCCTTTTCGCAGAAGGGGGATAAGTATTCCGCCAATGGAGTTGCCAATGGACATTATAATAAGGTAGCCAAAGGCTTTAATGCTCCATAAGTCTGCTATGGTAAAGAAATACATATTAGCGACGCAGTGTTCAAAGCCGCTGAGGATAAAGACCACAACGGGGAGAAATATTGCAAGTATCTGTCCCACAGGGTTTTGGATAGTTTTATAGCCGTCTGCGGCAACGAACATAAGTATTCCGCAGAAAAATGATAGGATAAAAACGCTTGTGATATTATCCCCAAGCTTTATATTGCAAAGCTCTGTGGCTTTGTCGCTTATGGTGGATATGCGTGTTTGGGTAATAAGCAGGGCGGAGAGGACGGCTCCTGCAAAATTGCCGAGCCATATTATGCCAAGCTCACCGAGATAAGAGGGTTTGTTTTCAACTGCGTAGCCGACTTTTCCTGTGAAGAGATCAAATCCAAAGGACAGTATCACAAACAGTCCAATGCCGAAAAGAAACGCTCCCAGATATTTGTTAGGGCAGGACAGATAGACTGTTCCGCCTATGGCTATCGCCGCGCCTGTGAGCAAAGAACGCAGAAATATGTCGATAATTTTCTTCATGTAAATTCTCCTATAACTTTTTTGTGACAAAGCACTGTGTTATTATACTATATTATAATGGCTGTTTCAACAAAAAAGTGGCATTGTTTACACTTATTTTGATTTTTGTTTCCAAGTAAGCCGTGGGTAACATGAGTTTTGTGACATATTTTTTTGCAATATGGGAGATATGCAATGTGAAGAATAGTCAGAACAGATCCAGCATACTGTTGAGATAAATTTGCTCTCTGACCTTTAGCTGATGTTCGGGTCTTGTCATATAGTAGAGCAGAAATTCAAGTATCAAGGCGCTTCCAAGGCTTCTGCCCTCTATCTTGAAGTTTGAAAAGCCCATTGGGAGATAGGTGTTTTGGATATCCTCTATGCCGATAAAGGCGGGGCTTTCCATGGCTTTTGAAAAGCGGTAGCCCTCTGAGGCATTGGGTGCTTTGCAAACATGGTCGGGACAGTTTTCACCGAGATTTTTGCGGCTGACGTTTTCATAGCAGTTTTTTCGGTCTGCACAGCCTACATAACAGCACTCGTTGCAAAGAAACTCAACTTTGTTTTTCTGCTGAGAGGAGAGTGTGGAGAGCTTATCAAAGGCTTTGTTTAGGCGAAAGTCGGGGACTACATAGGAAAAATCGTCGCGGTCAAGCTCGTTTACAAGCTGAGAAAACTCGGTGAGGACTTTTGTGGTAGAGGACACAAAATAGAGGTGGGGATAATTCTCTTTCAGATATGAAAGAAGCAGGTCGGAGCATATTATCACGCCATTTTGTGGAGGCGGGCTTTGGGAAAACAGCCTGCAAAGCTCGTTGCACTTTTTGTCTGAAAGGTGTTCTTCTCTTAGCAGGGAATTGCTGAAGGTCAGCCGTGAGGAGATGTTGTATTCTTTCATAAGGTCGAGGACTTCTCGTGGAGAATGTTCGCCGAAGCCTGCTCGTCCGCCGCCCCATATACAGTCGGCAGGTGCGCCATAGACAGAGCCTATTTCGCACCAGTCATAGAAATAATCTCTATGGTCACGGAATATGGGAAGGAAAGCGGCGTAAAGGTCATAAAACTCGAAAAGCCCCGGCAGGTGGTAATATGCTTTATTGGTCATGTGGGGTCACCTCTTTTTTATCATTATAGCATGGCGGGGGTGGGAAGTCAAAGTTATTTTTCCATTACAACTATCTTGTTTGAGATATTGCTCACAGGTTTTATCTTTTTAAGAAGCTTTGGTTTTTCATTCATATCCATTTTTTCTCCTGTGGTGCCATCTGGCTAGTTGTGACTAACTCGTCTTTTTTTTATGATAGCACATTGAGGGGGGAAAATGTCAATAGAGGTGGGGCGGATAGGGGAGTTGGGGCAGAAAAATACCGATACAGAGGGGCTGTATCGGTGGATATATCTGAAGTTAGTTATTGTTATATCAATAATCTCCCAATATCATTAGAATGTCTTTACCGTATTTTAGGCATTTGGCATCACCAAAGCCTTTTATTGATTTTAGTTCTTCTAAAGTTTGAGGATTAGTTTTTATTATCTCTTCAAGCTGAGCATTATTAAAAATGAAATATGGCTTGATTTTTTCCTTAACACTTTGTTTGTAGCGATAGTCTTTTAATGCTTTATATACAGGTGAATTTTCAATGCTGTCAAAATATGTGTTTTTAATTGGCTCTTCCTTTACAGTAACTGTTTTTTCCTCATTGACTTCAAGCTGATATTTGGCAGTATAGTCAGTAGTATTTGGAATGCTGCTTTGCAGAAAGAAATCAGCCAATTCTTTCATTTGCTTATCTGACATATTTTCGTTTCGGCTTTCGTCATTCAGTCTTTTTATATAGCTGTTAAGTCCGTCAACTTTAACTATCTTGGATTTTATATCCTTAGGTGCATACTTCATGTCAATTATGGTTTTTGGATTAGCTAAAACAACTACTGACTTATATGTATCGTCAAAATAATGTTCAAAAATAGCCTTGGTGAGTAAGCCTTTAGTGTTTCGACGCTTTTCTTTTATCATATCCAAATGACGCTGATTTTGAGTTATAGGGCTATATATACCTTCTTTATGATAGCGTTTTCCAAATTGAATGGTTCTAGTGAAATCTCCCTGATTATTAACAGTAATATTTCCATAGAGGTTTTTGCACTCAATTATCAGTACCACTTTTCGTGTGATTACTATATAGTCTATCTGCGTTGTAAGTCCATTTTCTTCAAAGAAAATATCGTGAAGAATATACATAGGCATATGACTGTTTTTCAGCTCAAACATCAATGCCTCTTCGCCTTTTATGCCATAGTAAACAAGTTTTTTGTCCTGTTCTATTTGTTCCTTGACACTTTCAGGTGCAAGCTTTGAATAAAAGTCCAGCTGCTCAAGTTGTTTTTTCGCACTGCTGTCCTCTTTTAGTACCACAGGTTCACGAAGTTTATCAAATAATCCCATATAATTTTCCTCCGATAGTTTTTTAGATAGTGTTATTATACCATATTCCGTATGTCATTTCAAGTATTTTACTTTGCAATGTGGTACAATTATTGTAGTACTACACAGATTAAAAGGGCTTGACTTTGAGGGCTGTTGAAATATTGCGGATAATGTGATATACTGTCAATAAACGAAATACCGCAGCAACGATAGGACGGACAATGTGCTTGTCAGGTTTTCTTCTTTCGCAAGGCTAAGTGAGGCTTATCCTAATTATTTTGCGGATATAGGGGAATTTGTTGGCGTTGTAAAGGGGTACTTGAAGTGAGATACATTACAGAGGTGACGGCAAAATGACATACCATTATTATGGCGATAAAAATGCTGATATTGTTCTTATCCAGTCTGTGGGCGACCATGATCTGCCTGAGATAGAAAACGAGGTGGCAGAAATAAAAAAGCTCACGAGTGTGGATTTTCAGCTTATTGCGGTGAAGGTCGAGGATTGGAACGATGAGTTATCGCCTTGGAACGCTCCTGCGGTATTTGGCAATGAGGGCTTCGGCAATGGAGCGGAAGACACTCTGGCGGAGATATTAACGCTTTGCTTGGACAAGAGCAAGAATTATTACCTTGGCGGATATTCTCTGGCTGGGCTTTTTGCCTTGTGGGCGGCGTTTCAAACGGAGAAATTTTCAGGCGTTGCGGCGGCTTCTCCGTCGGTGTGGTTCCCTGATTTTGTGGGGTATATGAAAGAGAATAAGATAAAATGCGACGCTGTTTATCTCAGCCTTGGTGACAAGGAAGAAAGGACGAAAAATGCGGTCATGTCAAAGGTGGGCAACTGTATCCGTGAGAGTTATGATTTGCTGACGGGACAGGGTATCGAATGCGCCCTTGAATGGAACAAGGGTGGGCATTTTAAAGAGCCTGCTTTGCGGACAGCTAAGGGGTTTGCTTGGGTGATGAACGGAAGATAGGGGAATGACAATGGATATGAAAAAGACGAGCGTTTTTATAAGTCTTATCTTTCGGAGAACGGAGTTTGGCTGACGGAGAGTGTGCCTGTTAGGTTTCTTGAGAGAGTTTAGGGCTATGGCGAAAAAACAGAACGCAGATGCGGCCAAGAGGATCCTTATCAGGTGGGGACGCAGAGGCTTCAGAGGGCGTTTATTTCTTAAACGCAGCGCCGCTGAATTTATCATGCAGACGGCTTACCATGCAGAACTGTATTGATAGCCGCTTCAATGTGCATTATCTAGTGCCTTGAAAGCGGCATTTTTTTTTAGTTCTTTTACGTTCTTACCGCACCAATAGTCAATAAGCCAGATCACTTTTCTGACCTGCTCACAGCTTTTAAATCCCGTATTCTTCTTTTGTCATCGTCTGTAAATTTTGTTTTGAGCAGGTCTTTTAAGCCGATTTCTACCAAAAAGTGTTGAAAACCCGCACTTTATATGGTATAATTGGAATGTTATATTTCGATAACTCTCGTCGATATCTTTAGACGTTGTTTCTTTCGTGTATAAATACAATTTATAATTTCATTTGAGGAGAAGCTAAAATGGTGGACAAGAAAAACATTATTGATGCCTGGATAATGATCGAACATTTATCCGAGGGCGATATTAAAGATAATGACAAAGCTATATTCAAGTTGGAAAGCCCTAAGGAAAATGATTTTTACTCCTATATTCAGAGTAATATCACGAACAACAAAATTTGGAACGATATTAATAATCAAAATAGTGGGATAGTTCTGTATTTTGATGTGTTCGATTTCATTGACGTTATTGCAATACTTCGTGAAAAATATAATCTTAAGCCTACTAACGAAGAATTAAATACAGGAAAGAAGTTCAGTTTCGCCCTGTACTTTGACAAAAAACTGAACTATATGCAGGATATGATGTTTTTCGCTGAAAGCGCATACATACGTTATTTTAAAAAGATCCCCAATAAAGCTGAGTTCAAAATATTTGAAGACGAACTAAAAAAAGAACTTGCTCAGCTTTTTGATGAGTCCTCAGAAGATGCAGATAAGTTCAATAAAGCATTTAACAAAGTCCTAAAGAAATTCAAAATATCAACAGATAGCTGTAGGATCCAATTCCTTAAAAATATAGAAAGTGACGCAACAAATCTTCATTCTTTTTTCATTGATGATCTTGTGAATGCTAAAGAAATATCGACCGCTAATCTTAACGTATACCTTTACGGAAACACAAAAAATCGAATAAATCTAGACAGTAATAATACTTCTCCGAATTTTGCCCCTAATGTTTTTGAGGATATACTTCAGCCTAAAAATTATCCATTGGGAAGATTTCCTGGAAACACAAAATTTGCTCTTTCGCTTATGCAACAAGTTGCGGTAAATCTCTCAGCAGGATATGATGACACAACAATAAGAAGCGTGAATGGTCCTCCGGGAACAGGAAAAACCACTTTGCTGAAGGACATTTTTGCAGAACTTATTGTAAAACAGGCTTATGATATTGCCAAACTAAGAGACAGGTCGATCAAGGGAACAAAAGAGACAATATATTTTGACAACGCATCTATTGGCGTACTTCCAGAGATCATTACGGAAAATAATATTGTTGTTGCAAGCTCCAATAATGGTGCAGTGCAGAATATCGTAAATGAGCTTCCACTTACCAAGGAACAAATCGACCAAAAGTTTGTTGAGAAGCTTAAAGGTGCTGACTATTTTTGCAGTATCGCTAATTCAAAGGTATCCTCAAAATGGGAAGAAGATGAGAAGGGTAAAACGCACGAGAAAATCATAATAGAGTCAAATGGTGATACAGATAAATTTTGGGGACTGTTTTCTCTTGAGGGCGGAAGATCTGCAAATATGAATCATATAACCGCCAATGTAAAATGTGTTGCAAAATATTTGAACGAAGAATATGTATCAGATAGTGATGTATATGCAGAATACATTGAGCAGTATGAAAGGGTAAGTAATATCCGAAAAGAAACTCAGAAATTTGCAGAAAAGGTTAGTAAATATCATAAGGAACGTATTAAACTCGATCAATTAAGATCATCATACGATACCAAATTAAAAGACAAAACCGAGCAATTTAATAGTGATTTTGTAGAGGCAAACAGAGCTTTAAAGAAAATAGTTGAAGAGCGCAAGCAGGCGGAGCATCTTCTAAAGGAAAATTCAATCTATTTGGGAAAAACAAGAGAAACTAAAGCCAGCGTAAAAGAATATGTTAATATGCTGCAAAAGCAAAAGCCGGGATTATTTTCAAGCAAAATTAAAAAAAGTGAATACCAGCTTAAAATAAACGAGGCCAATGAAAGGTTTAAAAATGCTTTAGATAAAGAAATTTATTACAACAATGAAGAAGATACTCTTCAAGATCGCATAAAGGATCTAACAGAAAAAGAAGCAAAGTATTCAGCAAAGCTAAATGCCGCACAACAAGATCTTGAAGCATGGAAATTATCCTGCCATGAACAAATATCGCAATTAGAGCAAAGTGTTCAGCAATTCAGTTCTGTGTTAGATCACAATGATGTCATGTTGCTTGATATGGCTCAGGATTATGATAAATTGCATTTGTCAAATCCTTGGTTTAATGAATATTACAGAGAGGAACAATCAAAGCTGTTTATAAAAGCTCTTAAAGTCAGAAAACAGTTTTTATACGAAAACAGAAAAAATGTCATGGCCGCCGCTAAAATATGGGATTCTCAGAACAAGTACATCGAAAGGGAAAATATTATTGAAGCAGCATGGGGGTGGATTAACCTGACTATTCCTGTTATAAGCTCCACCTTTGCAAGCTTTTCTCGAATGTGCAAAAATCTTGGGGTCAACACCATTGGTCATCTTTTTATAGATGAAGCGGGACAGGCTGTTCCGCAAGCAAGCGTAGGAGCAATTTTCAGAAGCCATAATGTTATGGTCGTAGGAGATCCTTCTCAAATAAAGCCTGTACTCACAATGGATTCAAACATTCTGAATATGCTTAGAGAACATTTTGGAGTGACTGAAAAATATTTATCAAATTCCGCATCAACGCAGACATTGACTGACTGTGCAAGCAGATATGGATTTTACAAAGAAGAGGATAGATCTGACAGATCATGGATAGGTATACCACTATGGGTCCACAGAAGATGTTTGGATCCTATGTTTACAATTTCAAATAGAATTTCATATAACGGATTTATGGCTGTCTCTTATACACATCTGACGCTGCCGACGAACTCTAGGGTGTAGA
>ENA-UBIY01000345-UBIY01000345.1-human-gut-metagenome-genome-assembly--contig:-NODE-345-length-17678-cov-5.304261_pt1 | contig 17678 bp, 13 predicted proteins | sample MGYA00244945_ERZ654882 | MGnify/ENA primary metagenome ERZ654882 (study PRJEB26926, sample SAMN06164824) | human gut metagenome | biome: ENVO:00009003; feature: ENVO:2100002; material: ENVO:00002003...
TTTCGCCTATCGAATTTCTTAATAATAGTGTCCAATATGATTGACAAACCTACATATCTATTAATAAAAAAGTAACGGTGTTATTATGAGAGCTATCGTTTTTGTTGTGCTTTAACGGTCACGGGGATGTTGAACTGTCAAAAAATGAACGCCATATGTATCAAAAAAACTACCGCTTGTGCATTGTTTTTACCACTTGTGCAAATGTTGTTGACTTTTTGTTAATAACAATGTATGATTATTGCGAACATTAATGCTATTTAGCAGGAATGTCTGGCTAATGCACAAGCAGGAGGAAAATGATGGAGAATAATGAGAACAAAGCAAAAAAACAAAGGATCATAATAGCTGCACTTATTCTGGGCATGATGTTTTGCATAGGCATTACGATTTGGGCTGTGTTTTTCAGAAAGTCAGAAACAAAATCTCTAGTACCTGATTATGCACCTCAGCAGACAGAGCAGAATGCTGAACCTTTGGATGACAACAGCAGAAGTCTTGATGTGCCTGAGGGTGGCGGAGGAATTTCTCTTGAATACGAAAACACAGTGAATATCAAGCTTTCTGATAAAACAGCTTATTTTAGTTATAAGCATCCAAGCAGTTCAACTCAGGATATCGTGCTTTGTATCGAGGTAAATGGTGAGATCATCGCACGCTCAGGTACTATAAAACCAGGTAATCAGCTTAAAACGCTTCCTTTGCTTGAGGGCGAGGAGGACAGACTTAGTGAAGGCACTTATACAGACGCAAATTTCAGAGTTTTAAGTTATGATCCGCAATCAGGTGAAAAAGCAATGGTCGATACGGTGGCAAAAATAACTGTCACTGTGGAAAAATAAATAACGGAGGAATTTATCATGAAAAACAAATTTGCGATCATTGCCGCATTAGTGCTTGCAAGCACTAGTGTGGTTACAGCATATGCGGTAAATTCAGAAAAAAATGACGGCAGCGAACCAACAAATATAAAGGTTACAGGAAGCTATATTGATTCCAAGTCAACGACAATGTCTGTGGACGTTGAGTGGGAGGAAATGAATTTTACCTACTTTGGCGGACATAAGGTATGGGATCCTGAAACACATAGCTATACCACAGAGTCTGCATGCTGGTGGGATGAGCCTAAGGAGATAACTGTAACAAACCATTCAAATTCGGCTATTAAAGCACAATTGAATTTTGCATCAAAGGTCGAAGGACTTAACGGCAGCTTTGATGAAGATGTTATTTTATTGGAAACAGCCGAAGGCACTACTGTTGACGCCGCACCTAAAGATTCAACATATTTCAGTGTAAGTGGAGCAGGGATAGAAACAAACAATACGGATCTTGGCACTATCACAGTAACGATCTCTGAAGACATTCAATAAGTAACTGACGCAATGGTTGTTTCTACCCATGTTGATACAACTCTTTATTATGTAACAGGATCAAATGGAGCATGGAGGGTAGTAAGAAACAATGATATTGGGATTGTACCAATAGTGTGATTAAAAAAGTATTCATATCAGGGGGCTTATGATGGATAAGCAAAAAAATGACGGAAAGCTGATCGTATCAGTGCTTATGGTCTGTTTTGCAGTTACCATTGGCGTGATGATATTTGCATTGTGCCGTCCAAATGATAAAAAAAGTGCAGAATTTACTCCACCGCCTTTTGAAAGCACAGCACAGCATGGCAAGCCTGAGGTTTCGGAAAATTTAGGCTATAGCTCTCCGAACAGAGATGATATGAGCTATGATTTTGCGGTGTGCGGAAACGTCACTATGGAAGGCGATAAGGCAATAGTATATCTTACAAATATCGAGGGCAACAATGCCTGGGTAAAGCTCAGAGTGTTTGACGAACAGGGAAATATGCTTGGAGAAACGGGTCTTATCAAGCCAAACGAGTATGTGAAATATGTTACGCTCTCAAAGACGCCGGAGGTCGGTACAAAGATAAAGCTTAAGATCATGGGTTACGAGCCGCACACTTATTATAGTGCAGGTGCGGCTTCCTTGAATACACAGATAGGGGGTCAAATAGACCAATGAAAAAAATGACTTCATTTCTTGCTCTTGTGCTTGCATTAAGCATATCTTCTGGTGCTTATGCGGCCGAGGCAAAGCTTGATGATAATAATACAACTACAAATGGAAATGTTTATGCGGTCTATACAGAAGATGTTCCATGGAACAGTGTGCCTGTTGACGACGATGGAAATGCTGTTATTGATTTTCCAGATGGCACAAGCGTGAAGATCGAGAATGCCGATAAAGATAAAAATCTTGTGGTGGATCAGGTCACAGAGAAGGAAGCTCTTGACTGGTTAAACAGCGTCATGGGAAAAAAGTCTGAAAACACCGTAGCATTTCATATTTATTACATTGACGGAGATTCTATTCTGCCGGCAAATGGAATAAAGGTAACGATAAACATAGACAAAGATCAGGTAAATTCCGTTAAAGCTGATGGTACAGTAAGTAGTCTTAAATGTGAAGAGTCTGATGCAGAAATATCCTTTGTCACAGACGATGCACCTTTCTATGTCCTTGGTACAAAAGCACCTGAAAGTTCATCAGATATATCACCAGACAGCACTGGTAAAAAAGATGATAGCTTACAAAACAGTTCACAGACAGCAGTTCAAAATGTAAACAAAGACGGTGATAAGTCACCTAACACAGGCTTAGGAGCAGGTGCAGCATTGACAATGTTGCTGCTTGGTGCCGTTGCCGTAAGCGTGTCAAAAAAAGCAAAGGATAAATGATCTGATATTCATAAGGCTCGCCGATTGCGTTGGCGTTATTAAGCAAAAAAAGACTCGCACGAAAGGATTGCGCCCATATAGAAGTTTTATCACAGCTACTATAAGCAAGACCTTTACAGCAAGCTATAACAACAAAAGGACAGATACTTCCACAAGAGAAGCATCTGTCCTTTTTACGTCATATCAGAACTCCACAACCTGATCAATCTCCGCCATAAGCTCCTCGGTGAGCCTGAGGGCTGCTATGATCTTCTTGTAATGCTCAATGTCCTCAGTGGAGAGTGCAGTCTTCTTGCGGTCTTTGAGCCACTTCTGCAACGGCTGATAGCCGCCTATGTACTGCTCCCACTGTGCCTGCGGTACGTTGTCGAAATACTGTGTCTTGCTGATGTACACCCTGCCGTTCTTGTATTCGGGCTTGACGATCTCGTTTGTACCGTCACCGATGAAGCTGTAAGCTGCGGTGTCAAATTTGGTCTGCATCAGGTGGCATTCTCTCAGCTTGCTGCCGATCTCTACAAGTTTCCAGAAGGTTTCCTGATCTGTCGGGTACGGCACACGGGGAAAATCTATTTTCAGGAATTCCTTGTATTTTTCACGGTATTTCGGAGAATAAAGAACTGCATATATATAATCAAGCAAATCAATCGGAGCAAAGCTATCTGTTTTTCCACCGTCACTATTTGGGGCAAATAGAAGTTTTAATGAATTTGAAATCGCCTTTACAATTTTTTCTTTTAAGTTTGGCTCCCGAACAACTTTACCAAAGTCCTGCTTATATAGGAAAAGCGGTGATAGATTATCTATTGTTACGGTATCGGTACGAATATATCCATTTGATATAGGATTTTCAGACAGGAAATAGTAAGATACGGGTTTGTTTTGTGATTGCTTTCTAACTGAAATAAAAGCAATATTTTTATGTAGCATATGACACATTGTTTCGTATCTCGGATAACAAGCAAACCCTCTTGAGTTACCAGTATAGTACAGCCATTTTTCGTCAAACACTCTATATGATATTCGTTTAAACATATCAATGTTTAAAGCACCATCAATTCTACTTCTATTAACATCTTCTTGAGCCCAGGCAACTTTCCAATCTCTAACGTCTTTTCCTAAATTATATTTATTTCTTGCTTCTTCTGTTGATAATTTAGAAAAATCATCAGTAACATTAGCTGCTTCATCAAGAGTATCATGTAAAGTCAAATCATCTCTTGCTGTTACAATACCAGCAGATTGAACTTTAAATAGTTTACTCGTCGAAAAGCCGTTTTCATATTGTTGTTTTATAGCTTGAGATTCATTTGAAATGATAGGCATAAAAAAGTAATTAGGACTATCAGATACAACACAATTATTTATAACTGTAATACCATTAGAATCTAACCAATTATACTTTTCTTCTCTTGAACCAGAAACATCTATATACCTGAGATCCGTGGCGGAATCATTATGCTTTTCTGTTCTTACAAGAATTGTAATGGCTACACCCTGCTGAATATCAAAAACATTTTCATCATTCTTTTCTACTTCCTTTGAATTACCATGAAGATTCACTATATAAATCTTATCAAACAAAGTAGCAAGTTTCCATCTCATGCCTCTGAACGTAGAATTCTCCATATACTTGTTCGGAGTAATAAAAGCGATTATTCCTGCATTAGACTGTTCAATAAAAGTCTGAGCATAACGAATAAACTTAACATAATCATCATTCAGCCACTTCGGATTACGCTCCTGCAATTTTATTCTTCCGCCTGGCTCTTTCTTGTAATCCTCCATTAAATCCATGATCCACTTACCCTTATTGGCACTTTCACCGGAGTAGGGTGGATTACCAATAATCACGTTTATGCCATTATTACGTTTTGCCTGGTTCGCTTCCGCTGATTCAAAGGCAAGCGGATTATCAAACATAGAAGTCATTACACTTCCATCATCAAGCACTTCTACCATTCCATTCGCTTCTTCCAGCGAATTGGTCAGGAACACATTCAGACGGTGGTCGCCGCCGAAATCATAGTCTGTATCTTTCAGCACCATAGCGAGCTTCATGTGTGCTACGGCATAGGGAGCCATCATCAGCTCAAAACCGTTCAGACGGGGCAGCAGGTGCTTTGGAACATACTCGTTCCATGCCTTTCTGATCTGCTCCTCGCTCTCACCCTTGTGCTTGGCTCTGAAATTATCATATATTTGCAGAATGGTCTGACGCAGGAATGTTCCTGTACCTGTTGCGGGATCGAGTATCTGAACCGCAGGCACTTCACGGCGCTCACGACGTTTCTTACCCTCAACCTCTACCATAACGTCTTTTGTTTCTTCCGATGCCAGACCGTCGACAAGCCCGAACTCCGTTTTCAGAATACTGTCAACCGCCCTGACAATGAAATTGACAACAGGCTGTGGAGTATAGTAAACGCCCCTCTGCACCTTCTGTGCTTTGTCGTATGCGGTCAGAAATTCCTCATAGAAATGAATAACAGGGTCTTCACGGCCTCCACCTGTCTGACGGTTGAAATCCTGCAATATGAGGTCGGTGTTCGTGTGCGTGAGTATCTCCACAACATTCGCAACTTCCAGTTCGTCAAAGGTCAGGTGACGCTCAGAGCTTTCGCCCAGACATTCCTCCATCAGCCTTTTCAGAAAAGGGTTCGTGTTCGGAATGCAGGCGATCGCTTCTCTCACATTGAAGCTATCCTGCGTCTTATCCATGCATCTTGCCGAGAATAAGCCGTAAACAACGGTCTGAGCGTACATATCCGCAAACTGCTGCTTGGTCATATCGTGGATAAGATTGTCCTTGAAATCCTTGAACAGCTTATGCACATATCCGTCATGCGTTTCGACAGCATAAATGTCAAGTATACGGTCACGTATAGCCTGAGCCTCTGCCGCCAGCTTGACAGTAAGCGAAGCAGAGTCCCTTATGACCTGATGATATGCTGTTACAAATGCCGCCGACCACTGAGCGTACCATGCCTGTGTGTCAGTAACATCTTTCACCCATGATAAATGACTAATACGATCCTCAAATATGCGTATCTGCGTGAAATCCTCAACAGCAGGCGCACATGAAATCATTTTTATCTGCGGAAGACCTGCGTCCTTATCCTCAAAATGTGCGATACCGATAGTGCGGTTATTATCCGTCCCCCAGAAACAAAGGAACAGAAGGTCTTTCTGCGACCATACAGCGTGTTCAGTGGCATTTCTTCTCTTTGGGATAAGTCCTGACAGTATCTTTCGGAGTGCAGATACTTCAAACTTATTGCTGTCGAACTCTACGCAGAAGATGCCCCATTTCTGCTCATCGCAGAGCGGCTGTAACTGCCGTAATGATGAAATCTTAGCAAATGCTTCTTCTTTCAGTCCGATGTCCAATGCATCGAAATCGTATGTAATATCGTCGATCTCATCAAAATCATCAATGTCGATGTTCCAATTCAGTTCCTCAGTGAAGTATATGATAAGATCATCTACGCTCTTTATATTTCTGATATCCATATCTGTTACCCCTTATATCATCTGAAGCCATGTAACCAACTTGGCTTTTTTGCCCATAGGCGCTTGTATTGCTTTCAGATAATTCTTCTTGATATAGTTTTCAATTACTTTGCGTACCTCGGAGAACTGCTCCTCATTAGCGTTAAAGGCTCTGCTCTCGTCACGCTCGCACTTAACGGCAGTCCATATCTCATGCAGGTCTTCCGTGACCTGATTAGTTTCCGGATCAACCACATACCATCGGTAAATACCATCGCCGTCCGACCATGAGCCGTCAGCTCTCTTGGTAGGCAGTTCATAGCAGAAGAAGTACCCCTTTCGTGTTGAAGCCATTTTACCGCTGTACATTTTCCTCGGCAATTCCTTGACCTGTTCAAGATAGTCGGGATTATCTGCTAAGAGCTGCTGATATGCAAGGGCGATTTCTTCCTCTGCGGAAGTTCTGCCCTCATAATGTGAATTGAATTCTTTCAGTGCTTCGTATTCGTCATCAGGAGTGAGGAGCTTTTCTCCCTCAATGCCGAATGTCTTGGAAATACGGAGCGTTTTCTTTGATACTGTCTTATACAGTGACAAAAGGTCTTCCAATTCCTTTGGCGGCAGGAAGTTCCAATAGTACGCATAATCACGGTCTGCTTTCAGTTCTGGGTGATCTGCAAGCAGACGGGCTTCGGTATCTGCATCACGGCGGCGGTCGATACGACCTATCCTTTGCATAAGGCGGACAGGGTTCCAATGCAATTCATAGTTTATAAGGCAAGATGCGTCCTGCAAGTTCAAGCCCTCTGCAAGTACATCTGTTGCGATAAGTATCTTTATCTCGTCCGTTACCTCTGCCGATGAACAGTCATTATAATACGGAGCAAAACGCTGTATCATCTCATGGCGGTCACCGGAAGTTTGTCCGTCGATCTCATAAAGATCGGTAAAACCTGCCTTTTGCAGTTCACGGTAAATATACTGCGCTGTCGCCTTGTACTCCGTGAAAATTATAACTTTCTTATTCTGAATGCGTGTATCTTCGAGCAGGATATGCTTTAATTCCCGTATCTTATCATCGTTTTCGGGCTTGAATTCCATCATATCTTCGATGAACTTAGAAAGCGTGTCCATATCCATCATCGTATCAACAAGCAGAGCATTGATATCGAAATCATTGACATCAAAGACTTCCTGCGTATTCCACACATAATCGGGCAGGCTGTCCTCAATATCTTCGATAGAGGTCTGATTCAAAGCTGCATATTCCTCGGAGTACCGTAGAATATCTTCCTGTTCAGCCTGTTTTCTCTCAACACGTCGCTTACTGCTTGCATCGGTATCCTTGTAGTCGTTGAGGAATTTGTTCAGACGAATATATATTTTGATACAAGTCTCCTTGAATGCTTCGATAGAACTTTCAAAGCGTTTCAGCAACAGAATACGGATAAGATTTACTACCTGCTGTTGACGACCGGTTACCATCTCGTCCATCTTGGACTTGTCCCCGATGAAATAATCATCGCTGTACGGCGAATAAATGGCAAGGGACAGGATTGTTATCGTCTTTCCGTTCTTATCCTTGTGGTCAAATGACTCCTTGAAGTCATTTATCAGTCTGCCGTATGACTTTTCGAGGGAGTAGTTCGCAACTGTTGGCGGTTTTCTCTCGGAGAACAAAACGTTATTTCCTTGCTCAGTCAGCAGACTACGCTTAACATAAGCACGGCTTCGCTGTACAACAAGCTCCGTCACAAGTTTGTCTGCGCGGATAATATCGCCGGATATATCAAGGGAATCGCTGATAGCTGTACCTGAAACCTGATCGAGCTGTTTCTCCATCTTTTTGAAATGTCCTGCAAGGCTGTGTATGCCGAGAGGAGCCGCAGAGAAGTAATCTTCCTGCCTGTGCGTAAAAAGCTCGATAAGATGCTGTAGATCAAGGAAACTGTTATTGATCGGTGTGGCTGTCAGCATAAGCATCTGCTTTTTACAGCCTGCCTGCATCATATCAAACAGCTTTCTGTATCTGTTGGAGGAACGGTTTCGGAAATGATGTGCTTCGTCTATGATTATAATTTCTGCTTGCTGTGCGATCTGATTCATCAAGTTCTGATTTTTGTCAAGTAGCAGATCGGTATGGTTGATGATCTTGAACGGATAGAAGCCTTCCAGTATCTCAGGAATAAGTCGTTTTATAGTTACTTCCCATACGGATACCCTTGCAGATGCAGGAACGATCAGTACGACATTTTTACGCTCTTTCTTGACATAACGCTCTATCAGCATCATGCCGACAAAGGTCTTGCCCAGACCGACACCGTCACAAAGGAAAGCTCCGGAGTAACGCTCTGCTATCTGGATAAGGCTGTTATAGCCGTCCTTCTGATACTGCGACAAGCCCTTATAAACGACCGATTCGTTTTCTTCCCATTCCGATACTGTTTCCTCATGGCTCTTGAAATACTCATACATGGAGCGAAGATAAACATCATAAGGGATGAACTCACGGCAGTGCATCTCCATAACTTTCAACACAGCCTCGGTAATATCTGTGCCGTTCTGCCAATGCTCATCAAACCACTTCTGAAGCTGTTCGACTTCATCTTTGACCTGAACATTCAGCTCGATATTCTGCGTCAGTCCCGCCTTTGTAAAGTTGCTTGAACCGACCAGGGCATATCCCAAAGGAACATTCATAGCGGAAATGAACTGTTCTCTGTATTCATCACGGAAATAGGTGATATATGCCTTAGCGTGAAATTTATTGCTGTCATATACACGGCACTCAATTTTGCCTGCTTTCATAGCTTTTATGATAGCAGGAACGCCTATCAAGAACTCATTCTTTTCCTGCTCACGCTCCATACTGCTACGGAAACGCTCAATCATAGTCTGTGCTACTTCTTCTATGACGTCTTTTGTGCGTTTTGTAACTTCATTGCCGAGAATAATGCGTATTTTATCGAGTTTCTGCCAATCTTCTCCTAAAGTGAGCAGACCACCGATTTCAAAGTAACCTGTTGCAATATCCATCTGCTTGGAAATAGAACACCATTCGGAAAGATAATTTTTTACAGAAGCCTTTTCGCTGCTGTTGTCAACTATATATAAAGTATCGCGTGCCATTGCAATCCCCCTAACTATTGCATAATTCAGGGATAACCGTTCATTCTGCCTGTATACCTGATAGGTGCGGTGTTATACTATGTAAAGTATCTGGGGAGAAGATAGTTTTTTCTTGAAATAGATACATTCAGGAGAACGCTCACAAAACAGCGTAAAACCGTCACTATTCAATTTTCAAGATGCTGTTTTGACAACAATTCACAACTGCATACACATATTCATGAGCCTGCGTTCATAGGTGCGGTCGGGGTGGATATATCGGTTGAGTGTCAGGGTAACGCTGCTATGACCGAGGACGGCGGACAGGACTTTGACGTTGAATCCCTTCTCTGCGGAATTGGTCGCAAATGTGTGGCGAAGCTTGTGATAATTGTGGCTTTCTACCTCCGCCGATTGCAGTATCTTCTTGTAGCGGTACTGCATTGTGCGAGGTTCGACAGGCTTGTCCGTACCCGATAAGATGAAATGATCGGCTTCATCACGGAACATTTCAAAATACTTCATGAGCATATCGGGGATAGCAATCTCTCTGAATGATGTTGCAGACTTCGGAGCGGAGATCACGATCTTTGTCTTCCTGTTGCCATTGGCGGAACTGATACGCTGAACAGTCCTGTGGATATGCAGTATCTTGTTCTGAAAATCCACATCTTCCCATTTCAGACCACAAAGCTCACCAATACGCAGTCCCATAAAAAGCGACAGCAGGATACCGAAAGCAGTCAGCGACATATTGGCTTTCAGATGTGAAACGAGCTTTTTCTGCTCTGCATCGCTGATCTTCTCGACCTGATTTCTTTCGGCTTTAGGAAGAACGACATTTTTCAGGGAAAGCCTGAACCCATATTCCTCCTGTGCATATTTCAGCATCGTTTTAAAAACAGTAAATATATCCCTCACATAGCTTGCAGATAAGCCGTCTGCGAGCTTTTTGTTTATAAAGGCATTGATCCTGCCTGCGGTCAGATCTGCACACGGAATATCCCCGAATTCGGGGAGAATGTGCTTTTCAAACTTATTCTGGTAGTTGGCAAGTGTGGATTCCTTGACACGGTTTACCACAGCATTCAGCCATTCCCAATACACCTTGATGACTGTGATATATCTGCCCGAAAGATAGCGTGTGGCTATCTCACGTCCTATAAGCACCTTGCTCTCGGCTTCTTCGTAGGTCTTGCCATAAACATAATGATATTGTGTTTTGCCGTTATCGGCGTATTCAGCGATGAACTTCCCGACATACCGCCCGTCTTTACGCTTTGTAATAGTTATACCTGTTTTCTCCATTCAGTAGCCCTCCAACGCTCTCAGAATAGCAATCTGCACATCTGCATTGCCCTTGTTGTATACAAACCGCTGATTTTCAGCATTATACTTGAAATTTTAAGTGAAATCTTGTATAATTTCAATAAGGGGTAGTATGCCATCTGCCATTGAATTATTGCGGATTTCGTAAAAGTATCTATTTTGAGAAATCGTCTGTTTGTATTATATACGGTTACTGCGCTCAGGTCATGTAGTATGCGCGCCGGTATTGCGCTACTTGTGCGCTGAATATGTGAAAAATGCTCCTTGCTGTCGTATAAGAAGCTTCTTTACAGTAAAATTGAAAAAGATGAATTTGCAATTTGCCAAAGATGTGATATAATAGTATTAGACAATTATTATCTCTGTCTTGAGTATAAAAATATAGGACTGGTGGATAATATGGATATTTACGAAGTATTGAACGAGATAATTACAGAACCTCATTATTATTCTATGTCACGTTTGTTTGCCAATGTGGATAACTCAACGATTGAAGACAATGATAGAATATTGTTTGAATTGCTGAAAAATATATCTTCTATGGGGACTCATGTAACTAAAAATGAAATCACATTTAATCCTATGTTTACCTATAAAGATGGGAGCAGGTCATTTGCTATTGAAGACATTACAGAAACCGATTACCAAATTCTTGAAAAGACTGAGCTTGACAGACTACCTTTAGCATTAAGGTCACTCATCTCAGACATACTATGGACACAGAGGAAAAACTATCCTGCTTCACAAATAGCTGCACAGTCATATTGGGAAACATTTCAACAGGTATATAAAGTCAGAAAGTATTATGAAGCATTAAATCCGTTAAAAAGAGCAGTATGTATCTCTCAACAAATCAAATTTCAAGCGTTGTACTCTGAAATATATGATTGGTTCTGTAATACTTTTATCGGTGAAGCTACTCATATAAATGCATTTTGTGCATTGAGGATAATGGAGTTATTCTTTGATCAGAAAAGCACTGACCTTTCTTTAATAATAAAAGCAGTGGACTCCATTATATCTTTGAATAGTAATGATGATAGTGTTCTCGCAATTGAACAAGCATATGAACTTGAAGCCAAATGCTACAATAAACTTAATAAGAAAAACGAAGTTACCAAGTGTAATCTTGCATTAGCGCAGTTTCAATACGACTTTGCTGAAAGACTATTAGAGAATGATGCCATGGGAGCATTTAGATCTGTTGGTTTCTATGAAAAAGCCATAGTGTTATTTCGTAACAATGGTGCAAGCTCCAAGGCTGAATCAGTTCATAAGAAACTTGTCGAAGTACAAAAAAAGATTCCTAAAAATATGCATACTTTCCGTACGACATTTGACATTTCAAAAGTTATTGAAAATATAAAAACAAATATGGATGGGCTTTCATTTGAAGAATGCATCATCAGATTCACTCGATATGTTGGCTTTGAATCAATAGATACACTCAGGAAGCGGACAATCAAAGAATGTACAAACAATCCATTGTCATCCTTATTTGGAACTAATGTATTAGATGCGCAAGGAAGAACAATTATTAAGATGGCACCTCTGGATGATAATGATCCTGAAAAAGATCAGGAATTATTAGAATTACATATGTTTCGTTCTTCGCTGCAAACACAAAGAATTGTTGGAGATATATGGGTAAAAAACATTCTTCAGTATATCAGAAGTAGGTTTTCTACCAACAATGCTATGGTAGATTTTCTTACTAAAGAAAACTGTATTATTCCCGAAGGCAGAGAAACAATCTTTCAAAAAGGTGTTGGCTGTTTTTTAAGAGGAGAGTATTATGAGGCTATGCATATCCTTGCACCACAAATGGAGAATCTTTTTAGAAATATAGCCAACGAGGTCGGTGGGTTAACAAGTACACTATCTGATGATGGGTTAGCTCAAGAAAAAGTGTTAAGTTCGGTATTCTCTTTACCTGAATTATTGGATGCTTATGATAACGACATAATATTTGCATTTCGTGGACTATTGAATGAACAAGCAGGTGCAAATATTAGAAATAGAATTGCTCACGGGATTATTGGAGAATCTGAGTGTTCTTCAGGTGAATGTTTGTACTTTGGAGCGTTAGTGATTAAGTTGTTATCATTCACCGCCTTTTCTTGTAATGATATTATTCTAAAGAGCGAAAAACTTAAAAACTTCAAAGAACCAACTAAAGACGATATTCAAATCATAAAATAGTAAGCGAGCGAGTTGCCATTATTGACAACTCGCTCGCTTACTATTTTCGTCTTCGTCACTGCACTCGTCAAGTCCGTGCAGAAGCTGAATGTATACACACTCTACACGTTCATGCTCCTCGCTCTCTGTGGACATCATAAGATAAAGAAAATACGCTTCCGCTTCTTCATAGTCCGTCCAGACCTCACGCCTGCCGTTGCAGACAGTAGTGACCTTGCGTGTTCTCGGCATTGCCAATTCAGATATTTTCAACATAGCGGTTCCCTCCAAAAGATTTATTGTGAATCCATTATAGCGGATAATTCTTGTGCAGGGCGCAGCAATATCACATTTTTTTCTCGGTGCAATACGCCTATTATTCAAGGTCATTCCGCTTACGCTTCTGCTGTTGTCCTCGGCTCTGTTCATGGCGGAGATATTCCTCTATGGTTCTCGTTGCTTCGGACAGCCCACGGGACTTCTTATCCGCCTGATTGTATTCCGTATTTTTCTTCGCCAGCTTTTTCTGCAAAGATGTGATCTGCTTTTCAAGATTTTCCACCTTCGGTATCGTGCCTGACGGGTAAAGCTCCAATACCTCTTTTCGTGTTTCGTAATACTCAGCAATTTCGCCGCTGTGTTCCTTACGGTATTTCTTTTCGTCCTTACCGCCGAGAGCTTTCAGCTCCTCACCGATATGCTTGACCTTGCGATATTTTTTCAGCACTTTGAGCTTCTCTTTCAAGTCCTCAATCTGAGTGCGCAGGCCATTCAGTTCACCGACAAGATGTGTTCAGTAAATAAACGCCGCCATCGCAGCACCATGAACCTGATCCGGCTCAACACCGTATGCGGTGATAATGTTTTTGGCGATACTGGCGACTTTCATGTTGCCACGGTCGATAGCATCACGAACAAACTTGTTCTCCTCTGCTTTCGGAGTAATTTGTCTGATTTTGATTCTCGGAACATATATCATACCGCCCTGATACTGTGCGATGCGTCCTTTGATCTGCTCAGTCTCGTAAAACCAGCCCAGCGTTCGGCTTCGGGTAAACTTCGCTCTCGGATTGCGCTCTTTCTGTTCCGTAAGCATAAATTTCAGGTCGATTTTGTGGGCTGGATTATACTCGACAAGCACTCCAAAATCGGCGCATTTTGCAATAAAGTCCTCAAAATTTTCGCTGACCTTGATTACTTGGTCGATAGCATATTTTAGCTTTGCTTTCCACTCAGACAAGGACGCTTGTTCTGCTCACTTCATCAGAACTATTGTACTGAATGAGATCGTGCTGAACGAGCTGAACAAACTGCTTGTCAGGGTTAAGGAACATGAGGACGAGTTTGTGCAGGCGGCTATGGACAATTCCGTTCAGAAACAGACCTCGGAGCTTTCCAAAGCAAAGAAAGCCATGAAACAGGCTGAAAAGCGTATTGCTGAACTGGACAGGCTGTTTACAAGGCTTTATGAGGATAATGTTTCAGGAAAAATCTCCGATGAGCGATTTGCTGTCATGTCCGAAGTATATGAGGATGAGCAGAAAAAGCTGAAAGCGAAAGCATCAGAGGTTACTGCTTTTATTGAAACAGCAGAACAGAAATGTGCTGATGTGAACTCCTTTATAAAGGTAGTGCAGAAGTATGAGCATATCACGGAACTTACTCCTGAGATCATGCACGAACTTATCGAGAAGATCGTTGTTCATGCTCCTGATAAGAGCAGCGGTCACCGCACACAGCAGATCGACATTTATTATCGCTTCGATGTTACTGTGCCGACTGCGGTCGCTGACAGTATGAAGTACGACAAAAAGAGAAAGGTTGCGTAACCAAGGCGGTTACGCAACCTTATCTTAAAATCTTAAATACTTCTTTATCGGCGCTCCTCTAAATTGTGCGAGTCTTTTTTTATGTAGCAGATATATAAAATACAGTTATATTTCAATATAATTCCAAAGCTCGGAAACAAGTTTTTCTGTAAAGCCCTTGCACAAAAGAAGCTCGTTAGGGCTTTCGTAATAGGATATAAGCTCACGAAGTTCTATGACAGCATTCGCCTTGTCCATATCAATTAGCAGCTTGTCTGATATCTCCTGAGCGTCAGCCTTGTTTATGTTCACTTTCTGCCTGACTTTCTCAGTAGTTTCAGCCGTTGTAACAGTTTGCTCCTCTGTGGCCGGAGGCTCTGTTACAGTATCAGCAGGGATTTCTGTCTGAACAGGCTGAGTTTCTGCGACTTTCGTTTCCTGCGGCATATCATGGTAGTCTGCACTGTCAACATAAAAATAGCCTTTGAGAAGTTCAAGTGTAGAGTATCCGATGCCGTTTACTTCAAGAAGCATATCCATGTTGCTGATAACGCCAACTCTGTCACGATATGCTATTATCCTGTCGGCTGTTACCTCGCCTATGCCGCTCACTGCCATGAGCATTTCCTTGTCAGCCTTGTTTATGTCAACAGGAAAGCTGTATTCCCCTTTTGTTTCAGCAATACTGCTTGTGACGGCTTTTGATGTCACTGTTTTCTTTGTGGTGTGTGCCTTTGCAGTCTTGCTAACGACCTTTTCACTGCTTGAATTGTCCACCTTGTCAGCCTGAGAGCTGTCAGCAGGCGGTGTGAGTATCACCACATCATCACGCTGTGGTCTGTTAACAAGTGCAGAAGCGATCGCTGTAGTAATGGCGACCGCAACTGCGATCACGCCTACGAAAAGTTTTATTCTGCTTGTTTTTGCTTTTGAAGCATCATTTTCTGTCACATTCGATTTTTCGTCTTTGTTGCTGTCTAACTTGCTGTTCATAATTGATTATTTTTCTGCAAGCATTTCGTTGAGATTTTCCACCATTTCTGACATCTTCGCTCTTGTGATGTCTGGAACATTTGTAAATGTAACAAGGGTTCTCAGTGGCATATCTCTTATCATTGCTTCCATCATTTCCTTTGCAGAAGCGCCAAGATCGTCGGAAGCCGTGTCGCCAAAACCGCAGTCTATTTGGCTTAAAATGTCCTCGAACATAGCTCTGCCCTCTGGGATAGAATTTATCTCGCCACAGGTGGTGTTCAAGGTGAAATGCACTGGGAGTTTTGTATCGGAAGATACATAAACAGAAGTCGAAAGTCTGATATCTCTTGAAGAAGAGCCTGCCTCGATAATAAACTCACCATATTCAACAAACCAATCGTGTATATCAGGCTCGTAGTATGCAAATGAACGCTTATCAAGGTGGAACACAGCCTTTTTGGTCTCGCCAGCTTTAAGGAAAAGCTTTTCAAAGCCCTTAAGCTCACGGACAGGTCTGCGCACTGAGCTTTCCTTGTCGGAAACGTAAAGCTGAACGATCTCCATACCGTCTCTGTCGCCTGTGTTTGTTACGTCCACCATGACCGTCAGGGTCTTGTCGTCTTTTATCTCGTTTTCTGAAACAGTAAGATTGCTGTATTCAAAGGTCGTGTATGAAAGTCCATGACCAAATGGGAACAGTGGCTTTATGCCCTTTTCATCATAATATCTGTAGCCCACGAATATTCCCTCGGCATAGTCAACATCGTCCATATTTCCCGGGAAATTAAGATAAGACGGATTATGTGAAAGCTTTTCAGGGAAAGTTTCCGCAAGCTTTCCGCTAGGGTTAGCTTCGCCAAAAAGCAGAGCCTTTTCAGCAGTGCCGATGTTCTGTCCGCCAAGATACATTTCAAGTATGCCCTTCACCTTATCTGCAAACGGCATTTCAACAGCCGAGCCGTTGTGGAGAACGATAACAACGTTTTCATTTACCTTAGCAATTTCATCAATAAGCTTGAGCTGACAATCAGGCATTCTCATATGCTTTCTGTCAAAGCCCTCAGACTCAAAGCTTTCGGGCAGACCTGCGAAGATAACGGCAACATCGCTGTTCTTGGCAAGCTCCACAGCTTCATCGAGAAGCTCGTCAACAGTTTCGTCACGGTCGGTGACGAAGCCATGTGCATATGTGATATTATCCATGCCCTTGACAGCTTCAAGAGCAGAAGTTACCTTAAATGAATTTATGTGAGAGCTTCCGCCGCCCTGATAACGTGGCTTGTCGGCAAATTCGCCAATGAAAGCTATCTTTGCAGACTTGTCAAGCGGCAGTATCTTATCATCATTTTTGAGCAGTACCGCACATTCGGACTCTATCTTGCCTGCAAGTTCATGCTGTTTTTCTTTATCCCACTTTGTTGCAGGGGCATAGCCGTCCTCGGCTTTCTGAATAAGCGTAAGCACGTTTCTAACAGCCTTGTCAAGGTCTTTCATTGAAAGTGAGCCGTTGTTTACGGCTTCTATGATAAGCTCGTCATTCTTGCCGTTGCTGGTAGGCATCTCAAGGTCAAGACCTGCGGAAACGCCAAGAGGTCTGTCATCAACTGCGCCCCAATCGCTAACTACAAGTCCTTCATAGCCCCATTCGTTTCTGAGTATATCAGTGAGCAGAAGCTTGTTCTGTGAGGAATATTCGCCGTTTATGCGGTTGTATGAACACATCACTGTCCAAGGTTTTGCTTCCTTGACTGGTGTTTCAAAGGCACTTAAATATATCTCATGGAACGTTCTCTCATCAACGTTAGCAGAATAGCTCATACGTCTTGTTTCCTGATTGTTCATGGCAAAGTGTTTAAGGGAAGTTCCTACGCCCTTGCTCTGAACGCCCTTTATGTGTGCTGTGGCAAGCTGTGAAGCAAGATAAGGGTCTTCTGAGAAGTATTCAAAGTTTCTGCCGCAAAGTGGTGAACGCTTTATGTTACAGCCAGGGCCAATTATCTGTCTCTTATACGCATCTCCGAGCCCACGA
>ENA-UBIY01000371-UBIY01000371.1-human-gut-metagenome-genome-assembly--contig:-NODE-371-length-16788-cov-8.732684_pt1 | contig 16788 bp, 11 predicted proteins | sample MGYA00244945_ERZ654882 | MGnify/ENA primary metagenome ERZ654882 (study PRJEB26926, sample SAMN06164824) | human gut metagenome | biome: ENVO:00009003; feature: ENVO:2100002; material: ENVO:00002003...
GTCTCGTGGGCTCGGAGATGTGTATAAGAGACAGGTAATGTCTAAATACTTTTCTCCTTTGCTACGTATGAACTTACTGAAGATCTTCCATGGTCCAGTAGGGTCAATTGCTTGGAGATTTTCTATCATTGACCACAACTCAACTCCACAAACAATTCCTGAAAATCCTTCTACCAAATGCATGTCTATCGACTTTAATATTTCCGTGTCCATAAGATGACAACAAGAAATTATCATTGCACAATTTCCGAATTTCTTTAAAGTAGACCATAATCTTCTAGATTCAAACTTACCACCATGAGTAATTGATACTTTGGTGCCAAGAATTGCATCTATAAGTATAAATACACACACTACAACTATTACTGTCCATATTGGAGCAAAGAATGTAGATAACCAACCCATTGCACCAGATAGTAAACAGGCAACAAATTTAATCGGTCCGTCATTAACTAATTCTTTAAAGTAATTCACTGTAGCTACACTTTGAGCTGTTAATATAATATTATTTATTTTTTGTAACATTACAATAATTTGAAAGAGGATGATTGAAAAACAAAACGCTAACCAATACAATATTAGCTAGCGTTCTGATATCTTTTGACAGTTTATTTAGTAAACGTCAATAAGGTTTAAAAGTTCTTTATTTACAAATTGACACTATCCTAAGTAATAGCGGTTATTTGTCCACTATTTAATTCCTCTTGTATTTGTTCATAAGCAACAAAATCTGAATCTACTTGCTCTTTTAATTGCTTTCTCTTTTGTAGGAAATCTTTATATATGTCTATATAACTTTCATCTAATATCCCTAGTAATGCAGCATTATAGTCATTCAATTTCTTTGCTTCAACATCTGTACCCCATAATTCATTAATACATGTTTCTAATATCTTATTAGCCGTTAATGTGGGCCATACAGTTACTTCATAATAGGAATAACCGTTATATTCAGTATTTTGTTCTTCTTGTATATTCCATCTATACAAATAATAACCACTATTATCTTTTTCTATCTTACTAGGTATTTTATTACTATATACTCTTTTCATATTATTCTGTAGTTGTAGTTATTTCAGTTGATTTATATTTAGGGAAAAAGCAAAGGCGAGACCCAAAGTGTTTATACGCACCGGAAGGTGTCTCAGACGTATTCACTCTAATAAAGCCCGCATCTGCACCATCCGAACCACCGCCAACCGCCACCAACCGCAGGCTGTTAGTCGATGTATTAGTGTAATAGTAATCGCACCAGTAAGTAGAAGAGCTACCGCCGATCTCTGTAGCTATTATATCGCCATCTTCCCCAAGCAACGTATTCTTTGCATAACCGTTTACACGGCAAATATTGCCTTTCTTGTCATATCCTACATAAGAACTATCACTAAAATTCGATGGATCAGCAGTAGTCCATAATATGGATAATCCGTTATCGCCTGTGGTAACCTGTATATTAGCCCCGTCAGTGTATTTCCATATGTGTCCGAACGGATTCTCTATACCACGATACCTGTTAACCATCAATGTGGCGTGAGTACCGCCGGAAGCGTTCTTCACGACATATGCCTTCTCTCCCGAGCCATTCCCGAACTCGTTGGTGTAGCCGCATGGTATAAGGGGATTGGCGTTGTTGAAGTTAGTCCAATCCGTCATTTGTGTTGGTCCCGGACCTAGGCCACCTTGGGCGAAACCGTTAGCGTCCTTTTGAGCATTAAACGATTTTTGACTATTTAATGTAGCATATTCTACTGCAAATAACCAGAATAGAGTCTTATGTGCTCCATATGTATACATTTCCCAACCACTACCACGTTTTCTTGCAGCTTGGCGGAATTGGTCTCGGGTAAGGTTGGTAACAGGGCATCCTAGCAAGGAACGGTAGGTATCATCCCATTCAGCGGTGTTGTCACCACCTCTAAAATTAATTGAATTAGGATCACTTAATTTACTAGCTCCAGCCGCCGAACATAATAAATTATCGGTTCTATACATTCTGGCTTCATATGTTGAGATATAGAACTTATCTACATGTTTATACCCAGGTAATGGAACTTCGGACAACATCATCCTAAATTTAGTGCCATTAAAATACAATTTATACCAATGTTCAGGTATCTCTGTCATAACAGCATAATCCAAATAGCTTCCACCCCATGAAAGCTCATTATCCAAATATTCTTTAACTCCACCATCTCTATCCAACAAACACCTTCTCATCTTACTCTGGATAGGTAGCTCTCTATGCAATTGAATATTACCTACTCTAACCCCATCAGGACTAGATGATGCAGTATCCCACTCAACACCATACGCATATCTTTCTTCTAGATCTGGTATATCTTCCCAAGCTGGAGACCATTCAGTAGAAATATCACCATATTCAAGTTTAATCTTGTGGATGGTGGAAATTGATGTGCCAGTTTTAGGAGAACTAAATACAACCATATGTGTATTATCAGCTACTGCATCTCCGATATTAGTAATCCATTTAAAAGTCTTACTGGCCTTCCCATTTACAAAGTCAGTCTTACTGAACTGAGCCATAGAACCTACTGCACCAGTAGAGTTATATATAGTGAACATTTCCTTATCATCACCCAATTCTCCAAAAATAGTCAATGTTACTTGTGTTCCTTTAGATATCGGTTCAGTTAGCCAATAATCAGCCATCTCATACTTGGAATTACTCACCTCCTTCCCCGATCCCAGCAACAGGTTCCTCCCGTACACGGGAAGCTTACGATACTTGCCATCATTCATTAAAGCTTTTGATCCGTCACCTGTAGTATGTATTATTACTTCCTTAACATTAGGATCAGTAGAATCATCTGTAATACTTGCCTGTATAGAAATTCCATCAGTTACCGGAATTAAATAATCATTATTGACCTGAGTTTCCACATCTAAATTCTGACGTATCCACATTTGTATAGAACAATGATTAACCCCCATAGTTTGTTGCGCATAAAACCAAATAGAATTATCACCATTGGTGTTATATCCGCCAAAAAGACTTGATATATACGCAGGATTATCTCTAATTGGGAGTGTATTAACAAAACCGTTTGGAAGCTTCTCTAGTAATGTATTATAGTCTTCTTGAGATATAGATGGAGTATCGCCGTTTGCCACTTTCATGAAGATGTCAAATACCGTATAATCCGCTAAATCAGCTTTAGTAGCTAATTGATCATCTACATATTTTTTGTTAACGTCTACGGTAGGTATGGTAGGTTTACCAGTAAGATCGTTGTAACTACCAGATGTAGCTACAGTAGCCAATGTTGGTTTATTCAATATCAATGCATCTCCTTCTGTAGCATTCCAATCGGCATTAACATTTACTTCAGCACCAGCAGCAATACCATTCAATTTTGTCTTATCTGAAGGCAACATCAAACCAGCTAAAGCTGTAGTAGATGCAGGAAGATTTAATTCTATATTTTCTACTACATTGGTTACCAAGTTCCTTTTATCCAGAGTAATAGAGATATCTGTTGCTGTAATATTCTTAGTAGCAGCTTCAATTACCTCATTGATGTTTGTAACTTTAGTTTTATCTGCAGTAACATAATCATTAGCACTTAAACTCTTACCTTCTACTTTATCAACTTTAGTATCAATAGCATTATATACCTCAGTAAAGTCAACTTCTGGTATATTTACTACAGACCATACACCATTTTGTCTAGCATACTGTGAACCATCTTTAGGTGCTTCTTCTACTAGTTCCTGACCATGAACACTACTTAAGTATGGTATTTTAACCCATTCTCCATTATATTTTACTTTAATTACCATAACTAGTTATTAAATATTTGTTTGCCAATTGTTTTAGCTTCTGTTCTAAGTGTTTGAAAAGATTGCCATTCATCAAACCTAGATGGTGGTTGACTACCACTAAGTAATTGTTCGACCATATTAGATTTTAATGCTGCTTCCTCATCTGCACTATATCTAGTTCTGATAACCTTACTTACGAAAGAATCATAAGTTGGTTCTTCATTGAATTTTAATTCATAATAAGCATAACCATGTATATCTTCAGAATTAACTTCTTCAATATCCCATCTAACTGCCCATTCATTCATTCCTAGGTATTCTATTACTTTAGGTATATTATCACCCTGTACTTTTCTTAACTCTATCATAATTATGCCTGCATTTTCTTAAATGTATCTGAATCAACTACAACGATCTTACCATAAAAGGCTAATCTTGCACCGATAAGCGTCCACGAAAGCGAAGACGCATCACCAGCATTAGCCCAGAAGACCCCGCAGTGAGAACCATCACCCGAAGCACCCGACCGGAGAAAGATTCTATTTCCTGTTGGATTAAACCAACTATAGTCAGAATAATAAGTAGTTTCAGATCCACCATGTGCAGTAGGAAGTACATCACCATACTTACCTTGCACTATGGCTTTAGTCCATCCATTATATGTTCCAGTTGCAGCTAGATTAGGTTCATAGCCTGCAACTCTGATATTAGTAGCACCTGCTGCTTCAAGCTCTGCTACATCCTTATCTGGGAATGAACCTCCATCATATACAACGTATTTACCTTTTAAAATGTTTATTCCTTGTACAAACTCCCACTTACTGTAATAGCAGTCTTCAAGTCCTAAGAAGTTAGTTGAGTAATATCCAGCATCATTATTTACAGCTGCTTTCCCATCTCTATTACCTAAAGCCTTTGTTCCACCAGTCCAACCGTAGTTATATCTCTTAGTACCTCCTGAACAAGGAATAGCACTATTGCTTGTACTAATATTAGTAGTCTTATAGTAAGCACAAAACATTCTAGCTATAGTAGCATGAGACCTATAATCACCAATACCATACATTGAACCATTTACCTTTGCTGCTGCAACGAACTGTGCCATAGTTTTAGATGCTGTTGATATAGAAGATCCAGTACTAGTCAACGCTCCTCCATTTTCATCTGAAATTATTCCTTCAAATGTACCTAATAATAATTCTGGTTCCTCAATGTAGTCATTATCAATTTGTTGTTCTGATATGTATGTTCTCCAAATACCTGGGCTTCTTTCTATAGTTTTGTGATAGTATTTAGGGAAATGTACCATTAAACTCTCCTTTCTAACGGTTTCGTAAGTAACACCTGTACCATCAGGCCATTTATTACTATCTGTTTCGTTTAAGTAACTAATCAATGCAGCATCATCTCCATATGGTTTAGCAATACATCTCTTGAATTTACTTCTTAATGATTCAATTACATTTCTATTACCACCTGTTGCACATGTTGTGGATGAATTGTTTTCATCATTTTCATACCAGTATGCTAGAGTATCTTCTAGATTAGAAGTATCTACTAATGTTTTATAATACCAGGTTCCATTATAAGAACCGAATAATATGGAGCTTTTATTAATTAAATTTACTTGACCTGAACAATATTTTGGTAATCCTGTTGTGTTATCTTTTCCATCATTAGCATAAAGATTCAAAACACACCACCCCGAGACAGCAGGAGTAATCTCTCCTTGTAGCAATACATGGGAAGTTTCATCCGTATAATTGTTTATTGCCCATTTACATAATGCAATCAAAAAATCCTCTGTCGGATAGCCAACTGTCTCATAATCTGATCTTAATAAACCCTGACTTATTAAATCAGTTATTTTTGGAAAATTAATATATAATGCAAGATTACCATTTTTATATCCAGCATGATACCCATCTAACAAATCAGCATCCAAACCACTACCTGAACCATCATTACCAGCATGCCATACTTTATTTTCTTTATAGGTTATAGAACTATTTGATACTGTTAAAGATGAATTTAAATCAAATGGTCTATTACCCCATCCGATATATGAACGATAGTTTTCAGAACTAGGATTGTCTACATATCCTCCAACACCACCAATTCTAGTTGCTCCATCTTTCGTATAAAAGTGCATACCGGGAGCATGACCAGAACCTGTTGATTTTACAGGAATTTTAATAATATTATCTATGTCAGCTTTAAATTGAACGCCTCCAGCAACGTCCAACATTCTTTCTGGAGCAGAAGTACCTATACCTACTTTACCATCAGTTGTTATTCTTACTCTTTCAGGTAGTCCAACAGTACGAACAATAACATTATTACCAGCAATATATGTATTATAACCTTTATTTGCAGTGTAATATCCAAAATGGAGATCATTTGTTGCATTAAAATTCAATACACCTAAACCTTCACCTTCAGTGTCTTTAACTGTTACACCTCTATTATTGTCAAGATTCAATACACCAGACATTGCGATATTACCAACTCCTGTCATATTACCACTAACATTTGCACTACCATCAAATGCTTGTCCCCATATAGTTCTAGCAGTAGCTAACTTAGTAGCAGTTGCAATATTATCAGAAGCAGTTAATGCAGCATCAAGTTTAGTCTTATCAGCAGCAGACATTACACCAGCTTTACTAGTAGTAGCTTTATCAATAGTTATTGCACTACTATCTGCTGTACCTGTTGTAGGATTTTTCTTTTCCAGAGTAATAGCAACAGCATTAGCATCAGCAGTAGCACCTGTAGCATTAGACACATAACTACCTAAGTTAGTTACTTTCTTTTTATCTTCAGCTGTATAGTCTTTAGTAGATAAACCTTTACCTGCTTCCTTCTTTACAAATAACTCATCGGCTTGTGCTTGACTATAACCATCAAATGTAAAGTCATAGTTTTCACTGGGATCTAACCACATGATCTCTTCCTCAGTAGGTTCAGTATCTGAGATCTTAATATCCTCTGGTATAGTTACATTCTTATCTACAGCATTCAGAAGTACCCTTTTGGTAATGGTTTCAATCTTATTGACTTGTGCACCTGCTTCAATACCTTGTAACTTTGCAAAGTCTTCTTTAGACATCAAACCATTAGCTGTCAATGATGCTAATTCAGCAGTACCACCTAATGCATCCCAACCTTCACTTGTCCATGCGTAGTTGGTATCATTTTTACGAACATTCCATACATCACCAACAATATTACCTTCAGTAGGTAAATCTTCAATCGTATCTACAGATCCTTTGAAAATATATACAGAAGTAAATTTACTATCTACTTGGGATTTATTATAGTAGTTGTTAGCAAGATCATCTGCTACTACCTTTATGTTAGCATCAGTTTGATCCTTAGTATAGTACCTAGTATCATGAGTATGAGTAGTTACTTCACCTACTAATACAGCTTCAATAGCTGCTTTACTAAGTTCAGCATCTTTACCGGGTTCTCCTTGAGGCCCTTGAAATCTACCCATATTAACCCATTCAGTACCATTCCAAAAGTATAAGTCTGTACCAACAATATAAGAATCACTAAGTTGTGGATCTACTATAGTATCTAAATCTTCTGGACTATCAAGACTACCTTTTAATACAATACCTGAGGATGGCCAACCAGTATTTACATATACATCATCAACTTCATCCCAAAGATACCAATAACCATCATCCCCTACTTTGGGAGGATTGTCTGCATATTCTTTAGCTCTATTAGCCTGAGTATTAGCATTATTGGCAGCAGTAGTTGCATTTGTAGTAGCCTGTTGTGCAGCTGTTTTAGCCTCATTTACGGCAGTTATAGCATCAGCTGTATTCTTTTCCCTTGCAGCCTCTTGAGTCTCTCTAATCGCCTCATTTGCCTGTCTAGTGGCTTCATTTGATTCCCTTTCCTGTTCTGCTGTATCACGAGCTGTTTCAGCTGCTATTCTAGCATCTTCGTTATCTACACGTTTAGTTTCAGCTGCAACTCTTCCCTCTTCAGAACTGATTCTCTTTGTTTCTTCCTCAATTCTTTTCTGTTCATTTGTATTGCGTTCAACTTCAGCAGATGCTCTTAATGTTTCTGCACTAGCTCTAGAACTTTCAGCAGATATACGATTAGCTTCATTAGTTTTACGAATATCCTCTTCAGACTTTCTAGAGTTCTCTGCAGCAATACGCTCATTCTCAGCAGTTACCCTTTTAGACTCTTCTGCTTTCCTACTGTTTTCATTAGAGATACGTGTATTCTCATTACTTACTCTGGTATTTTCAGCATTTACTCTACCTTGTTCCGCAGTAACACGTAATGCTTCTGCTTCTTTAACAGCTTTTTCAGTAGCTTCTACTTGTGCTTTAGCATCCAATGCTTCTGCTGCTGCATCTAATGCAGGTTGTTTTAATGACTGAACCCACTCTTCTTCAGTACCTACGAAACCATGTTTTACTGCAACTTCATATGCTGACCAACCTTGAATACCTTGCACACCAGATAAGTCAACAATAAACTTCCAGCCTTCTTGAGTTTTTAAGTAAACTTTAGCATCATCAGGATCTTCTACATTATTAGTATTAATAAGTACATATTCACCTAACTTTACATCAGCAGTACCCCAATCAGCTTCCATTGCTTCTACTGAAGGATATTCCTTCTTGTAAGTGAAAGCATCACCAATAGCAGCTATACCAGTATTAACATATTGTTTAGTATCGTAGTCATAAATCCACCAATCATTATCTACGATCTTTGGTGGATTACTAGCAATCTCTTCAGCTTTATCAGTAGCAGCTATTGCATCGTCAACTATACCTTCAATTTCTTCTACAGCTTGATTAGCTTTATCTGCAGCTTCATTTGCTTTGTTAGCTGCTTCTAGTGCAGCAACAGCAGCATCTTCAGATGCTTTACTTAAGCTATCAATCCAATCTTGTTCACTACCTTTAAAACCTAATTTAACTGCAATATCGTAAGCACTAAGACCACGAGCTTCTATACCTGTATCTACATATACTTTATTGATAGGATCATAAGTAAACCAATGATCATTCTCACCTATATATGGAGTCTCTGCAGTAGCTTTTACTCCAGTATCTCTATTGTCTACCCACCAGTTGCCATTAGAACCAATAAATGGTGGTACATAGTCATCTTTACTTACATCAAAGAGTACAACCCATTTTTCTATATCACGATTGTAAACTTTAATTATTCTACCTTTTGAATCTGCTCCCAAGTCAACCCAGTACCCAACCTGATCTGGATTGGGTACGGTTATACTTGCAAACCATTCATAATATACATTATTCTTAACCATTGTAATAGTTATTATTTAGTTCTTTTGCGTTAGCATATTGCCACGGTCCTATTTTTGTAAACCCTTTTTCTGCTTGTATTTGTGAGTAGATGTTCTCAATTTTTTCATACATCGACATACCCTCATCATTCAACCTATTAGTTGCATTTAAAACCATTATTTTATCTGCAAGATAAATTATTTCATTTTCAGTAAATTCATAGTTTTGGGTAGTTTCTAGATCCAAGGCGCCACTAAACTGTGTATATACATTACCATCTACACCAGTATATTGACTAATTCCTTCAAGCTCCTCTTCTGTAAAGTCAACTTTTTGTTTAATAGACTCTTTTGTTTGTAAATTAACATAAGAATCATATTTCCAAAGTAAGTTGTATATTATAATTGCTCTTTCCTTTAAATTAAGTTCCATATTATCCTTCTATATATAAATATCCACTATTACTTACCCTAACATTAAAACTAGTATTACTAGACTCCAAACCGTAATTTTTTAGTTGAGTTAAAGTAGGTAACTGAACAAAATTGACAATAGTTCTTTCCATATTGTTTGAATCTCCGAAGTATCTACTTTCTACAGAAAAACCAGATCCCCATCCTGAATTAGTATAATGTTGACAATTTAACCAACGTTGTGGGGTATTACTATATCTAGCAGATCCATTATATAATATGAGAGTAAAGCCATTTGTAGCACCTTCTCTACTATTCAAAGTATTCAATACTACTGCAGGACATGTTTGCCCAGTAGTTGCTGGAATTGCTGATAAACCAAAACCAACAGCAGCAGAAGGAATTCCATAACTACCATACATAGTCATAGTAGGGGATAATGTGAACTTGTTTCCATAACTGTCTGAATTAGAACCTGTCATTCTACCTCCCGAAATATCAAATCCTCCTACAGTACCACCTACTGCATTTAGCTTTGATGTGTAACATTGACCGCTAGTATCTACTCTAAACGGTGCAGATCCAGGTGAAGATGCCGCATTAGATCCTATTGCTAAATGAATTTTACTTGTAACGGCAGCAGTTGTTCTACCATCTAATCGCATTGTACCAGATTGAGATTGAATATTAGTATTATAAAAATCCCATCCTGCAATAGTTGCTTTATCTGCGAATAATAAATCTGTAGCTACATTTTCAAATGAATTAAATTTAACCCAGTAGTAATTGCCACCATCTGTACCTGCATTACTACTTGGAGTTTTTCCACTAAACGCACCAGCACCTTTCTTAGATCTATTCACTGCATAAAACGAACCACTATACTTTACTATATCTCTTACGTTTCCCTGAGAATTTGTTGTCCAAGCATAGTTAGTAGTTGAAGAGTATTCACCACGATAACTTAAACCCGGGCCATAATCTCCATCACTTCCTGTTGCACCTGTAGTACACACTGCACTTGTATATGAATAATCTCCATCATCAAATACTATATATAATCTAGTCCATATCCAATATCCACTTTCTGCTGCAGGAGCACTTGAACTCCAACTTCCTCCAGATAAACTGGTTGGTGAAGTAGATTTGTAATATTGCATAGTAACACTTTTCACACCTCTACCATCTGAACCATTTTCTCCATTCAATGGAGAAAAAATAATAGGTTTTGTCCACCTGTAACCCGATTTATCGGGTAGTAGATCTATTTTATTTGTATTTGGATTAAGATATCCTGTACTTGTCCAAGTTAGAGTGGTTGTACTATTAGTGGGATCTGGATACCATGCAAAAGAACCAGAAGTACCACCACTAGAAGAAATCATTTCTGTAAAAGTAGGACGTGTTGGAGTGGAATTAGTATTACAATAAATTTGTATAGAAGAATTGCCAACATTTCCATCTTTTCCAGTAATATTCTTTACTAAAGATAACACTACTGTATCTACAGTTATTCCTTCGTACACAAAGTTTATTTGCCACTGCACAGTAACATAGTTATTTGGGATACTGGAACTATTGACAGTGATCTGTTTCTTTTCTTGATTTATACTTAATGTACCTACACCACTTAACTGGGAAGAAGTTAGAGTATATTCAGTATTATTAAATTTTGTGCCACCTCTTCTTAAGTGAGCATAAGTAGTGGCTTGAGACCAATCACTGACAACACCTTCGTAATTTGCTGGAACTGTCATACTTTCATTATCTAATGCTCCTCTATACGCACTTTCTCCATCTCGAACATTATTTATTGTAATTATATCTTCAAACGATACCCCCCCAGTACTAGTTACTACACATCTAAATGTAATTTCATCTTCACCTGTCTGGAAATATACTCCATTATAAATTACAACTAATTCAGATTTTGTTTCTCCCTCTAGCAAAGTCCATTCAGAAGTACCAGATATTTTCCAATACCACTTATACGAAGCTACATCCATTAATGTGGTATCCATCTTTAATGTTATTGATTGGGGAGTTGGTATTTTTGCATATTCTGCGTAGTGAAAAAATTGTTCTCCAGTTAAATATGTTCTAACAGCATCTTCTCCATTGAAGCCATCTTCTCCATTTTTACTTTGGTTAATATACCAATCTTTGGTTACTGTTATACCTTCGTCTACTTCAATTGTAAGAGTTATTCTTGCACTAGTAGAAGTTAATGTTTTTAAAGATACTCTATTGTCTTTAACTTCACATGTACCAGAACCTTCAGTAAATTTAGCTGTCATGGAAATAATTGGTATTTGAGTAATTCCATGATATGCAAATACATCAGTATATATTGTAGACGGATCTATTAGTACATTACCAGAACTATCAAATGGAACGGATGCGGAATAATTTGTTAAATCTATATAATACGCATCTAGACCTTCGGCACCATTTGCTAATTTAGCAACTTGCATCTCATCATAATAAGTTGCTTGAGTATCATTATCAGTTACGGTGCATCTAAAAACAGCAGTTCTGTCAGTAACCATATCTGGTGTAACTATTAAAGAATTACCATACCCAACAATTTCACTATTGTTTGTTACATTTGTCCATTGATATGATGGTTGCACAATTCCATATGTCTTTGCGTTTAATCCTAAATTAACTGGAGTGGGAGTACCAGAAAAGTCTGGGGAATCATACAGAAACATTCTATTTCCAACAATTTCTACCCATTTTGCAACATCATCACCAGCTTGCCCATTTTCTCCTTTTGCAATATAAATTGTCCAATAAGGACTTCCTTCTTTCGGTTCTTTACCAATGTTGTCTTGAGTGGCTATCCAAGTACTACCATTATATGTTACACAGTCATAATAATAATATTGCTTATCTACCGACCAAGTTCCTCTATAAATAGGAATACCAGTTTCAGTTCCATCTTTAGATACTACTGTAATTGTACCAACAAATTTACTATCTTTTCCAATTACTGTTTTATCTTTGCCTTCCAAAGTAAAATCATTAATTCCCGAGTAAAAGGCAATCCTTGGAGCATTTGATCCTTTTGCGGAAATGAAAATAGCGTTACGTCTATCTTCCATTTGTTTATCATATTCCGCATCTCCTTCTACTCGATGACCCAATAATAATATTTCATCATCTGCAGAAGGTGTGCTACTGCCAGGCTCACACACATCCTTAGATAGTAATATATAATCACTACCTACTTCTGTTACGGCTCTCCAATATCTTTTTACATTATGTCCATCAAATTTTTGACATATTGCTTGGTCGTTTACAATAAATTCATTATACTTGGTGCCATCTTCTGTATCAAAGTAACATTTGTATCCATTAACTTTTTCCTCTACTTTAATACATTTCATATCACCTAATGTAACTAAAATATCTCCACCTACTGCTTTTATTTCATTTACAGTTAATTCATTAACTGTCATATTACCTCTAACAAATAGGTTATCTAATTCTAGATTCCATTTAGAATTTGATGGATACAAACTAGCTCCAACTCCATCCCAACCAGAACGGAATGTTTGCCCTCCCTGTATACCTGTAGTATATATTATTCTTCCAGGTACAGTATCCCCACTTTTAAATACATAGTCTTGTTTTACTTTACCGGCAGTATAAATATAGCTATCAGTAGGTGTAGTACTTTCACCCATTTTGATTACAGGTAAAGAACCAGATCCATCTGCAACTGCTTCTACTTGATTTTCAAGTTTAGATAATGCTTGATTTAATGTATCAGTACTTACTAAGGGATCAGCACTTATTCCTTTATAATATCCTTGTAAAGAAGTAATAGTACTAGAAGGTTGTGTATGATAACCTGGTACATCACCACTACTACCCCCGCCATTAGCGATTACTTCTGCTAAAGCAGTAATAGTGTTTTCAGCCACAGTAAGTCTATTGAGAGCATCCTGTAATTGTTGTAATGTAGATCTATTATCAATATCATCTATCCATTCTTGCATAGTACCACCAATCTCTGACATATCGGTGTCATGCTTAGTATCTAATGTAATGATCTTATTATTTAACACATCATAGTAACTAGTGATAGTACTATTAAGATTAGTAGTTACACTAGTATCTCCTTCTACTATCTTATTACTAAGATCTTTATAATTATCATTTACTTTAGTATCTAGTATCTCAACATCTTCTTCTACAGCATCTACTCTCTCATTAGTGGCAAATGTACCTGATAGTGATGTAGTAAAACTTCCACTAGTAATATTTTTATTACTACCATCTTGTACAAGGGTAATGAGGTCTTGCTCTTGCAGTTTAGTTGTTAGTTCAAATTGTGATATCTTTTTATTCATATTACTCTTGGATTATATGTTCCTTTACTTCAGTTAATATACAATCAGAATCAATATCTTTTTCTGGATAGAAATTCATTTGTTTTTTTAAGCAATGAAGATACCCTATAATTTTATCTACGTCGTCCTGAGTAATAGGAAACTCTTCGTCATTTAAATTATTAGCTGCCCATTTAGCTAATTTATCTAAATGCAACAATAGTACTAGATTTGTAATCGAAACTCTATCCAATTTTACATTGTACTTTGTAGACTGATTAACCAATTTACCAACTTTATTTACATAATTCGCAATATCCATCTTTACAATTTTTACAGTCATCAATAGTACAATTACACGTTCTCATATCAAGCAAATTCAGCATTTCATTATAATACTGTTCTGCATCATCTGTAAGATTCAAAGTAGTAGCATTATCATAAAGTGTTTTCTTAAACAGAAACATCATTATTTTATCCTTCATTTTGTTATCTAGGCAGTTGTGGCAATACGTAGTTAGCAGTTTTATTTCTGCATAATACAATGATTCATTCATTTCCATATCAATCGTATATAAAATAAAAGGGGAAAGGGATATTACTCCCAATCCCCTTTTTGGTTTGAATTATATTTTTTGATTAAGCAACTTCTACAAAAGCTTTTAAAGCTGTCATAAATGCAGATTCATTAAGTTCACCAGCATTTACATACAATTCACAAGCTAATGGAGTTGTTTTGATATATTGATTATCATCACTAAGATATTTGTTATCCCATTCGATAGACAATGTATCGTAAGTAGCACTTAAATCGGCTTTTAACTCAGGAGCAATGTACGGATAGATACCATTTGCACGATGTGTAATACCTCTGTAACCAAGAGCTGCATTTTCACGATCACGAACAATCTTCGGATTACCTTTACCAGGAGTACCTTGAGTCTTAGCAATCGTTAAATTAGCAATAGGATACATTACATTACTCAACAACCCAGAAGGAATAGTTTTCCACATAAATGCCTCTACAGAAACTTGGGAATAATTTGAATCCAACATAATACCTTCATTATACGGCATTTCTTTTGCATTCAAAGTAAGTACAGCAGCTGAACTAGTTGCTACTACTCTAGCTTCTTTGTGTTTGTTGATCTTGTTTTTAAAAGCTGTAATCAAATCTGTTGCATTAGTACTCTTTGCAATAACTTCATAAGTATGAGTAAATTGTCCTGGTGCTTCATAAATGTCAGTGTATACTAAACGTAATACATAACGATGTCCAACTTCTGGAGTAACATCAGTGGCGGTGATTACAATTTTATCCTCAGCTGCAGCTACATATTCACTAAATACCATGTTAGGTTTAGAACCCTTCATGATCGGCATTGAAAAACGAATAATTGATTTTGTAGACTTTTCACCTTTTACATTATAAACATCTTCTTTACCTTCGCAAACGCCAATATACAATGAGCTAGCAGCTTTTGCTCCGTTTGCATCTTTTACAATTGCTCTATTTTGATCAAATAATGCAATCTGACCTTCTGTTAATGCATCTACTGTCGTATAAGATGCAGGTGTTTCAGTACCGATAAGTACCGTGTTCACATGATTAAGCATAATTATTATTTTTTATTATTGCTTGACAAAATTTTTTTAATTCCGATAAAGAAAGTTCACCTTTCATCATATTTGCAGCAAAACATACAAATTGAACATTTCCGACTTCATAACCTTTATTTGGATCAATTTTATCGATGCTCAAACTATAAGGATTGCGTTTACCTTTTGATTGTTGATAACTCATAGGAAAATTAGTTAAAGCGCATTTGCCCTCTTGTTTATTCCACAATTGTTTCAAATACTCTAAAGTAATATCTATATACAGATTTTTCTTCTTTGCTCTAACTTGTGCATCATGTAATCTTATTTTTAGTAATTTATCTAATGCTTCGCTTTCCTTTACCTGTCTTCTATTCTTTCCATATATATCCTTAAAACACTTTTTACAAGTACAATTTAGACAATTTCTATATTTGTTTCTTGAACACTTAGGAAATTCAGAAGCAGTTTTGTATTTTTTACAAACAGAACAAATATAAGTTTCGGACATAATTTTATCAAGCTTGGTTAAACTTATTTTTGGATATCCTTAGTTTAACGCTTCGTTTAATCTTTCTACTTTCATGTTTCAGATTTCCTCGTCAGATTAAACTAAGAAAATTTTTCGTATAATCATTCCATTGTACTAACTTCGTTCATATACGATTGATATCTTGGATTAGCCTTATTTTCCAAATACAACTCTACCGCTAACTTAACTATCTCATTGTGAGTTGCAGCTGGCATATCTGTGTACTCATCAAACGGTGCATCAGTTAGACTAATCCTTTTAGGAGTTCTCAAGTATGTGAGAATATAATTTCTTAAATTGTAATTGCCATCTGTATATAAATGAATAGCATTACCTTCATACAATCTTAATGGTCTAGCTGATCTACCATGTAATCTGTATTCTGACAAAGTATTTTGTCTTTGTCTGTCAATATTTTCTACTGTAGCTTCTAACACATCTACATTTTTAGTTCTTGGTTGACCACTTGGACCCACAGGCCAGCAATGATCATAACTAAATATTACAGCTGTTTCTCCTACAGTAAACATATAATCATCCGGCAGAGTAACTGTATACTCTTCTGGATATGTATTAAATTGATAAGATTTTCTAGTAACTAATGTACGAAGATCATCAATTCTTTTTTGATCTTGTTCAAATCCAGTTTGTTTGAAATTAATACCAGAATATCTAGTTTTAATAAATTTATCTAACCCAGCCATTAACCAATACTCAATATCTGAAGTAGTAGGTTTTGTTAGATTGTCATCTAATTGATCTATTTCTAATTCAAATGCTGTTTGTAATTCAATATACTTCAAAAATGATGATCATTTGGT
>ENA-UBIY01000392-UBIY01000392.1-human-gut-metagenome-genome-assembly--contig:-NODE-392-length-16467-cov-4.272118_pt1 | contig 16467 bp, 13 predicted proteins | sample MGYA00244945_ERZ654882 | MGnify/ENA primary metagenome ERZ654882 (study PRJEB26926, sample SAMN06164824) | human gut metagenome | biome: ENVO:00009003; feature: ENVO:2100002; material: ENVO:00002003...
GATCTACACCCTAGAGTTCGTCGGCAGCGTCAGATGTGTATAAGAGACAGTCGCCTGCCAGAGGAAAGAGGCGACATCATAGTAGATCGGGCCTTTGCGTCCTCCTTGGAAATCAATAAACCAGGGTTCGCCATTTTTTACCATCACGTTGCGCGACTGGAAATCCCGGTACATGAATGTCGGTGTATGGTCTTGCAGAAGGACATCGCTCATTTTCTGGAAATCATCTTCCAAAAGGTTTTCCTGGAATTCCATTCCGGTAGCTTTCAAGAAACAGTATTTGAAATAGTTCAGGTCCCAAAGGATCGAACGCCTATTGAATTCGGGTAGAGGATAGCATTGGCTGAAGTCGAACCCCTCCGCACCTTTAAACTGCAGAGTCGGCAGAAGTGTGATCGTCTTGTGCAGCAAAGACTTTTCCGTCTCGTCGAAGAAACAACTTTTCCGTCCTTTCTCAATTGCTTGAAAGAGCAAGGTGTCGCCCAGGTCTTCCTGAAGATAGAACGATTTATCAACCGACCAGCAATAAACCTGGGGAACGGGCAATCCCTTTTCCCGGAAATGCGCGGCCATATAAATAAAGGCATTGTTTTCCTCTATGGAAGTTCCGCTAACTCCGATCAGGGAAACGGAACCTGACAATCTGAAATACCGGCGGTTAGAGCCGGAAGAGGATAGTTCGGTTATATCAGTTGCCGGTGAACCGGTATGTGTCTGGTAAAGTTGTTTTAATTCTTCAGTAATCATGTTTTTCTATTTTCGGCACTAAAGTAGCAAACAATTGACAATTGGCAATTGAGAATTGACAATTTTGTTGGGAAATAAGAGAGGCGGACGTACCGTTTTACCGGAACGCCCGCCTTCTTTATGACCATTAATCTCTAATTGTCTCTCTTTTTAATTGTCAATTGATTAAAGAATGCCTTGTGCCATCATCGCTTTGGCTACCTTCATGAAGCCCGCAACGTTTGCACCTTTCACGTAGTTTGTGTAGCCGTCGGCTTGTTTGCCGTATTTTACGCATTGTTCGTGGATATTCTGCATGATGCTTTTCAGTTTGGCATCAACCTCTTCACTGCTCCAGCTCAGTTTCTGAGCGTTCTGCGTCATTTCCAGACCGGAAACAGATACACCGCCGGCATTGGCTGCCTTACCCGGAGCGTACAGGATCTTAGCTTCCAGGAATGCGTCGATAGCTTCAGGAGTAGAAGGCATGTTGGCTCCTTCCGATACGGCGATACAACCGTTGGCGAGCAATGTCTTGGCATCTTCTCCGTTCAGTTCGTTCTGAGTCGCACTCGGCATTGCAATGTCGCATTTTTCTCCCCAAGGACGAGCACCTGCCACATACTTGCAACCATATTGTTCTGCATATTCACGGATACGGCCGCGATAGAGGTTCTTCAGTTCCATGATGTAATCCAGCTTAGCACGGTCGATACCGTCCGGATCGTAGATGTAACCGTCCGAGTCGGACATCGTCACGACTTTAGCGCCGAGGCTGATCAGTTTTTCAACGGTATATTGGGCTACGTTACCTGAACCTGAAACGCAAACGGTCTTTCCCTTGATGTCGATTCCCCTTGTATTCAGCATTTCCAGCAGGAAGTAAACATTTCCGTAACCGGTAGCTTCGGGACGGATCAGTGAACCACCGAATTCGCGTCCTTTACCGGTGAATGTTCCCGTGTTTTCCTGAGCCAGTTTTTTATACATTCCGTACATATAGCCGACTTCGCGTCCGCCAACACCTATATCACCTGCGGGAACATCCGTGTCCGGGCCGATATGACGCCATAATTCCAATACGAAAGCCTGGCAGAAACGCATGATTTCAGCGTTTGACTTACCGCGCGGGCTGAAGTCGGAACCTCCTTTGCCACCACCCATCGGCAGGGTTGTCAGCGAGTTCTTGAAAGTCTGTTCGAAAGCCAGGAACTTAAGGATCGACTGGTTTACAGAAGCGTGAAAACGGATACCACCTTTGTACGGGCCGATCGCATTGTTATGCTGGATACGGTATCCCATGTTGGTTTGGATCTGTCCCTTATCATCCATCCAGGTTACGCGGAAGGAGAAAATACGATCGGGAATACAAAGACGTTCGATCAGGTTGCTCTTTTCGAATTCGGGATGTTCGTTGTAAACCTCTTCGATTGTTCCTAATACTTCTGAAACTGCCTGATGATATTCCGGTTCATTCGGAAATCTTCTCTTTAAGTTGTCTAAAACTTCACTTGCCTTCATAAGACTGATTTTATTTAGAATGTTATATTTATAATATCAATTTGTTAACCGGTAGCCGTTTTTTTATGACCTCGCAAAGGTAAGCTAAAATTTTACACAAACAAATATTTGAAAGAAAAAATGCATTAAAAATATCATTTCGGTATTTTAATCGGGTAAAAGTAACTAAATGTCACTCGTCTCTTCGCCTTCTGCTCTTATAGATAGGGACGAACACAATGATAGCTGACGCAACCAAGGCAAAAACGATGTCGAAGGTTATCTTTTCGCTGTATGCAAGCATCATGTAGCAAAGGATACCCCACAAAAGAGTGATACATACGGCTTGACTATTTGTAATCTTTCTGCGTGCCATAGTTTACAATTGTTTAGTTGGATGAAACAAGCGAGCCGAAGTAAATGACCAAGGCCAGGAATACGGCTACAAGGATAAAAAGAACGATGATCTGTTTTTCGAGGGGCAGATGTCGGAGGAACGGAACGTGGCGTACCCAACCGGAAACGGCTTGGAGCTGCTCGTCCTCTTCGTCTTCTTTCGGAAATTCGTATCCGTTTGCTTCCAGAATCTCCTTTGCACGGGGAACTTCGCTTTCAAGCAGTTCGATGCGGATGCCGCCCACATTGGCCGGGTATTGGATCCGGCTCGTATATTCGTTTCTCAGGTAACAGTTGACCCCTTCCGATTTCAGGAGGGATTCGATCATCTGTGCTGCTTCCGGTTCATAGAAACGGGCTATTTCGACTATTTTATCTTCCATATTAATGTGTGTTGTATAATGTAAATGATGATTTACCCGTTTATTAATTTATCCGCAATTTCTGTAGCCTGGCGGATACGGTCGGCCATGCCGATACCGCCTTTGATGTTTCCGGCCAGCGTGAGGCCGGGGTAGCGCGCTTGCAGTTCGTCGATCGTTTCGAAGCGTGAGCCGCTGCTCTGTTCATATTGCGGAATGGCATGTTCGTGACGGAAGATACGGATCATATCGGGTTCTGTCTCTTCCGGGAATTTCAGCATGGTGTGGAGCTCGTGCCTGATGAGCACTTTCAGCTCCTCTTCCGGCCAGGTCGTCAGGTCGGCATGCTTTACGCCTCCGATAAAGAACGAGAAGAGAGCACCCTCTTCCGGAGCCCGTCCGGTAAAACAAGCGGAGGGGAAAAGGATTCCGAGTACGTCTTTTTTCTCACAGGAAGGAACCAGGCCTCCAAACGCATCGAAGCGTAATGTACCGGTGTCGCGGAACCCGACGCTGGCCTGTACGACTGGTGCATAATGCAGGTTGCTGATCCGCTCCATCTTTTCTTTCGGGACGAAAGGCAACAGGGCGGGCAATGTATAAGCACCGGTGGTTGTGATTATCCGTTCCGCAATAATGGTCTGTTCGCCGTCGGCTGTCGAATAGGTAGCCATCCATTTGTCTGCACAAGGGCGGACCGTGACGTCGGCGGCCGAAAGTGTGATGCGGGCCGGACCGATTGCCTCGGCCATCGCACCGGTCAGTTTGTCCAATCCTCCGGCGGCTGAAAATACTTTCTTGCTGGCGAGACGGTCGCGATCTGTTTTCGGCTGCTTGGCTTTCGCGATGGTTCCGCGGATGAAGCTCCCGTATTGCTGTTCCAGGTTGTAGAGCTTCGGGAGCGCATAACGAGTGACGAGCTTCATCGGATCGCCGGCGTAGACACCGGACAGAAACGGGTCTACCGCATAGTGTAGGAACGATTTACCCAGGCGGCGGGCAGCTAACTCGCCGACAGATTCATCCGGGTTATTGCCTTTTGCCCGAAACGGCTCTCCGAGGATACGGAACTTGTCGCCAAGCGTGAACAGAGGAGTCGTGACCGCACTGAACAGTCCGGACGGGAGAGCCCGGAACCGGTTCCCTTTCCAGATCAGCCGGCGCTTGGATTCTTCGCGGGCAGTCTCCAGTGCACAGGCAGGGGAGAGGGCTTCGAATAGTTCGGCGACTTCGGGATAGGAGACTACACCTGTATTGGGGCCGCTTTCGTAGACAAAATCCTTTTCGCGGAACGTATGGATTTGTCCTCCGACGCGATCAGCCTTTTCGAGGATATGAATGTCTTTTCCGGCGCGGGTCAACCAGAAGCCGGTTGTCAATCCGGTCAGTCCGGCGCCGATAATCAAAATATCAGTCTGTTGGGGTTCCATTGCGTTATACCGGTTTAGAAAATGATTTATTTGTTCCGAGCATCAGCTTGTCCAGCGAAGCCGCTACGTTTCGGACGAAAAGCCTGCCTTCAGGTGTCATCCTGATTTGATTTTCGTCAAACTCGACCAATCCGTCCTCTGCAAATTCGCGTAGACAGGCTTCGTCATAGGCGGTTGCCTGCTTGATGGAGCGGGCGGGGACGGAAAGCTGTTCCGACAGTTCGTTCCAGTCGATCCGGTAGTTGCACATTAACATTTCGATTGCCTCCCGTGTGATCTGTTCCTCCCGGCTCAGGAGATATCCTTTGGCGACAGGCAAGATACCGGCTTCGACTTTCTCGATATACTCCATGATGTCTTTTGTGTTCTGGGCGTAAGCCGTTCCGAGCTGGCTGATCCCTGTCACGCCGAAAGCATAGACCTGACCGGTTGTGCGGCGCGTGCAATATCCCTGGAAATTACGATGTAGTTGTCCGTTCAGCAAAGCTGTGTATAACTCGTCGTCTTTGCGGACGAAATGATCCAGCCCGATCGGCTGGTAGTCCGCTTTGCATAAGATTTTGCGGGCCGCTTCGAACATCCGGCTCTTCTCGTCGCCCGAAGGCAGTCCGGTTTTTTCCAATACCTTCTGCCGGGGGAAAGCCCAGGGCACATGCGCATACGAAAAGGTGACGAGCCGGTCCGGTTTCAGGGAAACGGCTTTTTCGATCGTTTCGGCAAAACTCGCTTCCGTCTGGTGGGGCAAGCCGTAGAGGAAATCCATGTTGATGCGTACTCCGCATGAGCGCAGGATCGTTACGATTTCTTCCGGTTGCAGCAGCGGGACTTGTCTGTGTACGGTTTGCAGGACTTGTTTGTTGAAGTCTTGGATGCCGATGCTAAACCGGTTGAATCCCGCGGTTGCCAGTTTCTCCCAATCCTGTCCTGTCATCCAGCCCGGATGACATTCGATTGCTTTTTCCGGATTTTCAATCAATTCGAACGTATCTGAAACATGTGCGTTCAACTCTTTCAGCTCAAGAGCCGGAAGAAATGTCGGGGTTCCTCCGCCGTAATGGATCTGCGAGACTTTACGTTTCTTGTCGAGTAAAGGCAGTATCAGGTCGATCTCTTTATGTAATGCGGCTACATATCGATCTATGATTTCAGGCTTGGGAGCGGCGTAAGAATTGCATCCGCAATAATGGCAGAGACGTTGGCAGAAAGGAATATGAAAATAGAAGGAAACCGATTCCGGCTGCTGGCGGTTGGATTCACGGATGGCATCCGCATAATCCCGGCTTGTGAACCCGTCATGAAAATAGTTTGCCGGCGGATAGCTGGTGTACCGGGGAACCGGCACATTGTATTTATCTAAAAGTTCTTGTTTCATATCGTATTTTTATCTTTTCTGAAAACCGTTACTATATAAATGAGGGATATCAGGGCGATGCTTGCCTCGAAGAAGAAGAGTCCGTGATAACCCGTATGATCTGCAATTCTTCCACTCAGGATGGCCATCAACATGCCGCTGAGATGCGTGATGACCGTCTGGATCGTAAAATCCGTCCCTTCGCGCCCGGGGCGTACACAGTCCATTGCCGTCGTATAGACCACGATCGTCGCCATCCCGTAGCTGCCCCACAGAAGGAAAATCCCGCCGTAGAGCATGGGCGTCGTCGGATGCACGTAGGAGAGTCCGAGGAAGTAAAGTGTCGCCATCAAGACAAACACCGCGAACAGGATGCGCGCGCGGAAACGGCCGATCCGCCGTACGATCATCCCTCCGGCAAACGAGGAGAGGAACCCGACGAATGTCCCCGCTACTCCGCTCATCACCCCGATCTCCTTCATGTCGTAGCCCAGGTCGACCAGCCAAGGTTTCAGCATGGCGAGCGTACCGATCAGGCCGGAATAGTAAAGAAAGAGGAAACCGATCTGTTTCCAGATGCTCCGGCGGGCGAAGAAATAGATCACATCTGCCTTTTTGGCCCGTTCGTGCGCTTCCTTCGGCTGGATGCGGATGCCTTTGTTGAAAAAGAGTGGCAGAAGGGCGGCGATGACGAACAGCGCGACGCAAGGCAGCAGACCGTTCCAGCCGATTTGCTTGAAGAGCAGGAGCAAGACACCGCCCCCGATCATCGAACCTCCGAAACTTCCCATCGACTGCATGCTGTTTGCAAGGCTTTTATCTTTCCGGCTGAAAGCGAGTACCGCCAACGCGTCGGTCGCGATATCCTGCGTGGCGGAAGCGACGAAGGATATGATGATCAAAGCGACGATCGTATAGAAGTCCGTATGGAAATCAAGGAAAGCGACGGCGAAGATCAGGCCGGCGTAGATCAGTTCGGAAGAAAAAATCCACCGTTTATAGTCGCCCGTCGTCACGGCATGGCGGTCTACCATCGGCGACCAGAGAAATTTCAGGATCCAGGGCAGCTTGATCAGCTGGAGAAGCCCGATGGCCGAGAGTGAAAAGTTCTCCTGCCGCATCATGACGGGGATGACGGTGGAAAAGAAGCTCATCGGGATCGTCTGCGCAATGTAGAGGCAGAAGAAGGTCGCGAGGTTGTATGTTTTATCTTTCTGTATCATAATATCGTTATATAATCATCCGGCTTCCGGACGAGGCTTTAAGAGTTTTCAAAGTGTCGTCCGAACTTCGGCCGGGACTTTTGGAGTTTTCAAAGTGTCGTCCGAACTTCGGCCGGGACTTTTGGAGTTTTCAAAGTGTCGTCCGAACTTCTGCCGGGACTTTTGGAGTTTTCAAAGTGTCGTCCGAAGTTCGGTCGGGGACTTTAAGAACTTTTAAAGTGTCGTCCGAACTTCTGCCGAGACTTTTAAAAACTCAATTGTATATTCCCGCCGATCGTGAACGGCCTTCCTTTTTGTGCCAGGCCCTTTCCGCCTGTCTCGAAATAGAAAGCCGAATAGTCTGCACCGGTCATATTTTTCGCCCAGATCGCAAAGGTAATAAAATCTTTTGTGGCAGATACTTTTGCATTCAACAGTCCGTAATAAGGTTGCGAAACCTTGTTGTCTTCTTTCCACAGGATGCGTCCCGTCCCGGTGTAGTTCGCGCTGACCGTGAAGCGGTCGATGTGACGGCAAGGGTTCGGGATCGTATAATCGGCTCCGACAGCGAAAGTGTGGCGCGGGACCATCGGCAGGAAATTCCCGCTGTAGTCGATGCCTCGCCGTTCGTCCTTGTAATCTTTGAAGGTGGCATGTGTGAAGCCGTAGTTCACCTGCACCATCAGCCCGTTGACCGGATTCCCTTGCAGACTGACCTCGACGCCTTTGCTCTCGCTGCGCCCGGCGTTGCGCAGGAATTGCCCGTTCTGGGTGGCGAGCATCTGGTAAATCTGTTGGTTTTTCCAGTCGATCCAGAAAAAGCAGAACTCGGCGTTCAGGCGGTTGTCGAGGAACGGGTGTTTGGCTCCCAACTCGTAGTTCCAACTGGTTTCGGGGCGGAACGTGCGGTCTTCCTCGCGGTCGAAAGAGGTGTTGAAGCCGCCTGTCTTATATCCCTTCGTCACGGTGGCATAGAGCATGCCGGTGGAGGGAAACATATATTGCAGGGCGATCTTTGGCGTGACCTGGCTGAACTTGAGCCGGCTGTCGAAGGCGTCCATCTGCTCGCTACCGCCGTCCGTTTCTTTATAGAAAAGGAAATCGTTGGAGGTATGCTCATAATCGTAGCGGATGCCGAAAGTCAGTGACAGGCCGCGCGTCAGCAGGTCGTCGATTGTGGATTGGTGGTAGAAGGCGACACCATAGGCCGGCGTGTCGTACAGCTTGCGTGTCGCATAGTCTTTGGTGAAATAATCGAGTGTCACGGTGTTGTCGATCCCCTGCCAGAAACCGAAGGCGCCGAACAGCCATTTGTAACGTCCGGGAGTCGTCGATTTGATGTTCAGTTCTTCGGAAAACATTTTCTGCTTCATATCCTGACGCGCGAAATAGATGCTTCGGGGAGAGAAATCCTGGTCGATGCCTTGATGGTCCGAGAGATATTGGAAGGCGGTCCGGCTGTTGATGCTGTAGCCCGTCCCCTGGTAATCTGCCGAGAAGCCGGTCGTCGAAAGCGTCCGTTTGTAGAAACTGTAATCGTTGTAGTCGACTTCGCCCGGTTTATGCGTGACCGAATCGCAGACGGCGTAAGGATAGCCGCCTTGGACTGAACGGTCGAACGAACTCATTAGCCCGAAAGAAAGGTTCTTCTGAGGCTTCCATTCCAGGCGGATGCGGGCGGAGCCGGACTTCATGTCGTCCGCTTTCTTGTCTGTAAACAGGTTGGTGAAGTAGCCGTCGCTGTTCCGGTAATCACCGGAGATGGCATATCCGAACTTTTCTCCGATCTTTTTATAATGAGAGAGGGCATAATCGCGGTAACCGTAGCTACCGTTGGAAAGCCAGACATTTGTCCCCTCGTATTTCAAGGGCGATTTCGTATAGACGTTGATGATGCCGCCCATCGTGTTACGACCGTAGAGCGTCCCTTGCGGACCGCGCAGCACCTCGATCCTGTCCACCTCGTTGAAATCGAAATCGAAAGCCGATTTTTCGAAATAGGGGATACCGTCCACATAAAGCCCGATCGAGGGAGCGTTGATTTTCGATCCGATCCCGCGGATATAGACCGGCGAGGTCAGTTTCGATCCGTAGTCCGGCATAAAGAGGTTCGGGATAAAGGAACTGAACTCTTTGATCCCCGTGATGTTCCGGTTCTGGATCGCCGTCCCCGTCACGGCCGATGCCGACAGGGGTTCCAGCCGGAGGTCGCGCTGTTGCTTGAACGACTGCACGACCACTTCGTTCAGTTCGACATTGCGGATCTTCGCCGTATCTTTTTCTATCTCTTCCCCTCTTGCCGTATAGGCGAGGCAGAGCAGCATCGGGAGGCAGTATAATAGTTTCATGTCTTAAAATGTAACGGTGATTTCGCCGCCGATCTGGAACGGTTTGCCTTTCTGGATGAACGACTGGTTGAACGATTCGAAATAGAACGCCTGGTAGTCCGTGTTCGTGATGTTACGGCTCCACAGGTTGAGGTTGACGATTCCCTTGCGGATGCCCACTTTGGCATTGACGAGGCCGTAGAACGGCTGGCTGATGTCGTTCTTCTCCGTCCAGAAAATCTTGCCTGCCCCGGTGAACTGGGCGGATGCGGTAAACTGGTCGACCATTTTCCGGTGGAGTAGTTTCGTGTATTGCAATCCCAGGCTGACGGTGTGGCGTGGCGTGTAAGGAATGAAATTATCCTTGCAGTCCGTTTTCACGATCTGGCTGTTCTCGTCCTTGTCCGTGAAGATGTAATCGCGGAAAGTGGCACGGGTAAAACCGTAGTTGAGGTCTGCGGTGAGTCCGTCCGTGATACGGCTGCGCAGGCTCAGTTCCACGCCGTAGCTGTTTGCCTTTCCTCCGTTGGTGATCATGCGCCCGCTGCCGTTCTCGGCAAAGCTGGTGAGTTGGAGGTCGCGGATGTCCATGTAGAAGAAGGTCAGTTCCGCACTCAGCCTGCCCCGGACCAGTTCGCTGCGGATGCCTGCTTCGTAGTTCCAGCTGTGTTCCGGTTTATAGGAAGCGATGTCTTTCACTTCGCCCGGCTGCTCGGCCTTGTCGGGTGCGAACTTCGACATCAGGTCGTATTTGGCTTGTGCCTGGACCAGATCGCCGAACATCTGCACGTTATAACCTCCTGTCTTGTATCCTTTGGCGACCGAGACATACGTGAATGTTTCGGGTGTGCACTGGTAACGGAGCGAAACCTTCGGCAATACTTGCAGGAAATCCTGTGAGATGTTGCCGTCCATAGTCGTCGTGACCGGTAGCGTCATTTTCATCGGGCCCATTTCCACACCGATCTTCATGCTGTCTACTGCTGAATGATAGTCCAGGTTCGCTTTCTCGTAATCCAGGCGGATACCGGCGGTGATGGAAAGCCCTTCGACAAAGAGGTTATTGTAGGTCGATTGGTGGAAAGCCGCGAAGCCGTAGGTTGGCGTGTCGAAGTTTCCGGGGAAATAAATCTGGTTCAGTTCGTCCCCCTGGACAGTAAGCTTCGGTGCTTTTGGGTTATTCGCCAGTATGTCGTCGAACGCTTTCTGCAAGATGCCCGTCAGCCCGTCTTTCTTGAAGATCACAGGGCCGTCCGTGTTCAGGCTGTTATAAAAACCGTAGGCGCCGAAGCTCCATTGGTAATTGCTTTTTGTATTGGATTTGATTGCCAGTTCTTCGCTCCAGGCATATTGTTTCTGCTTTTGGTGAAGGGTGAAAACAGACTGTTCCGTATAGTCCTGGTCCATCTTCATGTCGTCTTTCAGATATTGGTAGGCCGTGGTGGAAGAGAGGACGAAACGGTCTGTTTTCCATTCCAGATACAGGCTGTTGTTCAGCGTGCGGCGCCAGTAGGAACTCGGATCGTTGATGCGGATCGGCTGCACAGTCCCGGTCTGCGGGTCGTACTGCCCGTAGGGGAAGGCTTTTTGCGTTACATAGTCATAGTTGAATGTATATTGCGCCTTCAGATGGTCCGTAATATACCCCTCTAATTTGAATCGGCCGCCTGCCGATTCCTCCTTATCGGCCTTTGTGCCGTTATATTCGTTGATGAAAAAGCCGTCGTTACGGTCGTAATACCCGTTTAACGAGATCCCGACGTTTTCTCCGATCTTGCTGTATTGGGACACTTTGGTTTTTGCCGCCCCGTAATTGCCCATCGACATCGTGACTTTTGTCCCCTGGTAATCGAAGGGGGAGAGGGTGTAGATATTGACGATGCCCCCCATTGCGTTACGTCCGTAGAGGGTTCCCTGCGGTCCCCGTAAAACTTCGATGCGTTGGATATCGTTCAGCTCGAAATCGAAAGCGCTTTTATCCAGATAGGGGACATTGTCGACATATAATCCGATGGATTGCCCGCTGCTACGCGCTCCGATTCCGCGTATATAAATGGCCGAAGTCATTTTCGAACCGTAGTCCGGCATATAAAGGTTGGGGACGAAAGCGCTGATATCCTTGAGAGCATCTATCTGCCTGGTTGCTATCGCTTGGGGCGAGAGGATGGAAACGGCTCCCGGAAGCGTGCGGAGATCGTTCGTCTCCTTTGTGGAAGAAGTGACGATCACCTCACCTATATTATAGGTCTTGATCGTGTCGTTCACATTTTCATTCACCCGTTCGGCTTTAATCGGTTGCAAACACGTAAGCGCGCCTGCGACAAGGACATACAGATAGCGTTGATTCATCGTATTAATTGTAAACTATTAGTATTTTACGGTTGCAAAGGAACGGTAAAGATGAATGGGAATCAATCACTACATGTAGTGATTTTAAAGTTCGATGTCGTCGCCTGAAATAATGCCGTTCATGATGGCATAGAAGGTAAGTCCCGATACTGTTTTGATGCCGAGCTTGGTCGTGATGTTCTTGCGATGGCTGAGAACTGTGTTCAGGCTGATGTTCAGCTTGTCTGCAATTTCTTTGTTGGTGCTGCCTTTGACGATTAATTGGAGGACGTCCGTTTCGCGGGTGGACAGTTCCTTGTTGTTGTCGCTGGAAATACTGTTGTTTTCTCCGGTAAAAAGTTGTTCCAACTGCTCGATGATGACTTCCTGCGAGGCCTTGATCGTGATATGGCTGGTTGCCGATAGTCCCACTTCGCCTTCGGTTCCGTCGATCAGGACCATCGTCTTGCTCCGGCGGGGAAGGAAAAAGTCTGCATAGAGGACAAATAAAGCGGCATTTGTAAAGTAGTAGTCGAACGTATCGTTGCCGGAAGTCGATAATGCCTCGAACGTAGGGTAGTGGCTGATCTCTACCGGTGGAAAATAGTCGGTCAGCATGCTTTGCAGGCCGATGCTTTGTAGCGTGTCGGGTAATATGATTGCTATTTGCTTGTTGCGATGCATCCGGCTGTTTGTTAAATACACAACTTTTCCATAGCCGAAACCATCGGTGTCAATATCCGGTAGCGGATGCGGTTGTGTTGTTTGATATCTTTTTCCAAACTGCTGATGGCAAATATGACGGCGTAGCATAAGTTCTCGTTATAGTCGCCGGAAAGATGCTTGACCATGATGCTTTTCAGATCCGCCAACAAGGCCTCTATCGGATCTTCCAATCGCTGTTCCGTTCCGAGGTGCAATGCTTCGACCTGCCCGGAAGATGGATAATCTTTCAGTTTTTCGCTTAATGACAGGCAGTAGGGGAACCAGACCCGGTCGTCTTTTTCGATTCGTGAGGTCAGTTCTTCTTTGAAGGATGAGAAAAACTTTCCGATCAGGTTGAGCGTGTTGTTTCCCGGCGTACTCATCGATATGAATGAACCGAGATGCCTTTCTATATTCGGGATTTGATAGCGTTGGTAATACTGGTTGGTTTTAGTCAGATAATCGATAATCTGTGAAGTATGGAAAGTTTGTAGCTTCTTTTCCGGGAAGTATTCCTCGTTGAGAAACGTGTTGATTACCGTCAAGAGGAAGTCGGTATCCAGCCGGTATTCTTCACAAATCGCCTTTACCGATTTGTCGCCTAAGCCCAGGCGGATTCCAAAACGGTTAATGACAGGAATGAGTGAGGGGTGCTCTTCCACCACCTCACTCATTTGCATATTAGGATATACTAATGGCATATTTTATGCTTCTTCCCATTGTTTTCGTAATAGTTCCACTGCGGCAGGGACCAAAATGTTCCGGTCTCCCTGGCATCCGCATTCGAAACTTACATATTTGTCGTAATCCAACATCTTCAGGCCCTTGAAGCCGTTAACGTAGTTATCTGCTTCTCCGTCTTCACCCGGCACGCCGCGGCGTTTACGGCTGGCAACGTGCACGTGTTGCAGATATTCGCCTGCAGAAAGGAAAGCTCCCATGTCGGAAGTCTCTTCCCAAGTCATGTGCCAGAAGTCACCCATACAGCGTACACCCGGATTGTTGATGTCGCGGCAGATGGAAGCTGCATCCGCTACCTGACGAAGATAGAATGCTTCTTTCCTGTTGAGCGGTTCAAAGATAACTGTAGTCCCGTGCTCTTTTGCAAAGTTACCCATTTCATTGAATTGTTCGCATAAGAAATCCCGCGTTTCCTGCGTATGAGGCATAGCCGGTTTTTGACCGTTGAAAGCCGGGACGATGATCACACCCGTAGAACCCAGTTCGCCTGCAGGAGCAATGATCTCTTTCATCGTGTCCATGCACTGCTTGCGGATAGCCGGATCTGTCGAGAGGATGAACCCCTGGAAACCAGCACAGATGGCGCTCACTTTGATGTTGCGTCCGTTTAGTGCTTCCTTGATCTCTTTTACACGATCTTTCAGGCCACGTCCGCCCGGTTCGAAACCAACGACACCTAACTTTTCCATCAAGTCAAATTTCTCGTTGAGATTAGCTCCCGGTGCAATCCCTTCCTGAAAGGATATCTTCAACTCGGCTTTGCTGTTTGGACATGATCCCTTTTCTGCCGGACAACCTTCTGTAGAAGCAGCCTTGCCGCCACAGGCAGCAAAAGCTGAACTACCGGCTGCAACAGCCGCGCCTGCCAGAGTTGCTCTTAAAAAGTTTCTTCTGTTCAGTGCCATATTTTATTTTTTCTTTTCATCACGAGGTTTTCCTGGAACCGGAACTGTAAATCCACTCATATCCATCTTGCCTAAGTTCAGGTCTTTCGGAGTATAATCCAGAGGAGAAGCAGTCATTGCATCCCATGTCGTTTCTGCACCGGTGTATGCTGATTCACGTCCCATGATAGCAGCCATGTTGGCAACAGCTGTTTCTGAAGCCTGTTCGATAGGTTTGCCGCCACGGATGCAGTTTACCCAGTTTACATGTTCCAATACATATGGATTTGTCTGTGTATGTGCGTTCTTTTCTGCTTCACCATCGTATTTCCAGATGACGTTACCTGCATTGTCCTTGATTTCCATTTCAGCACTGTTCCAAGAACCTTTTGTTCCTTGGATAAATTCGCTGACGTTAGTGGCACAACCATCAATCTGGCGGCACATACTATGCAAGTGGATGCCGTTTTCCATTGTGAAATCGATGCTGAAGTTATCATACTGGTCGCCCGTGATACGGCGTTGGCGAGAACCGAAACCGACAGCTTTAACCGGTTTCAAGCCGCTGAACCATGTGAATACATCGATGTTGTGCACATGCTGTTCCACGATATGGTCTCCGGATAACCATTTCCAGTTTACCCAGTCCTTGATCATGTATTCGCAATCGTTCCAGTCTTTCTGACGTTCGCGGAACCACAACATGCTCTGATTCCAGTAAACTACACCACCCGTAATTTCACCGATAGCACCTTCCATGATCTTCTTGTAAGATTCGACATAGTTGCGCTGGTGATGACGCTGTGTACCTGTTACGACACATAGATTCTTTGCCTGAGCCTGTTTGGCGGTTGCCATAATCGTACGATAGCCTACCGGGTCGACACAAATCGGTTTTTCCAGGAAACAATGTTTGCCTTTTTCAACCGCATATTGGAAATGTACCGGACGGAATACGGGAGGAGTTGCAATAATGACAACATCGACACCGCTATCGATCAATTGTTTGTATGCATCCAGACCAACGAAACGTTTGTCTTCAGGAATATTACATCCTTTTTCTTTCAGCTTGTCGGCCAAAGCGTCTACACGTTCTTTGAATGTATCGGCAACGGCAACGACTGTCACGCCGTTTGCAGCATCCAAGAAGTTTTCTGCTGCACCGGAACCGCGTCCGCCACAACCGATAACACCGGCTTTCAGTTCTTTTCCGTCAGTAGCCTTATCTGGCAATTCCGGAATATAATAAGTTCCAGGTTCTTTCAGAGGTTTGTCTGCAGCTGCACTTTCGCCGCCGCCTGCGCATGAGGTTAATACACTTGCACTACCTGTACCGATTGCACCCAGTGCTCCGGCCATAGCTGTACTTTTTAAAAACGATCTTCTGCTAATACTGTTTTCTTTCTTCATGATATAGTAATTTTTAGGTATCAATTAAACATCTGTTATTTCGCTCCAATTGCCGGGTCCGGTTCGCAAACCACACGGAAGCCGATACCGCGGATATCCGAATACCACCAGATACTCTTCGGTTGTTGCGGATCAGTCTTCAACCAGGCATCATGCTTTGTATAATCGCGGGCTGCAGAACGAACGTCTGCCGCATCGGAAGTGTAGTTACCGCCGCGTACAACCCATTCTTCTCCTTCTGTGATTAACGGGTTGGTCACGTTATCGCCCCCTTTGCTGTAAGCCTTCGGATCATATTTGTCGGCACAATATTCCATTACATTACCCAACATATTCTTCAAACCGAACGGGTTCGCTTTCACTTCGCCCGGCTCTTGAGTTCTGTTTTTGCTGTTCTTCGCGTAAATCACGAATGAACTGATGCTGTCTGTTTTTGCATCGAAGAACTTACGCCAGAATCCCTGGTCTGAAAAATCTTTCGGGTTCCCGGTGAAGAAATAAGGAGTTTCCGTTCCTCCACGGGCTGCATATTCCCATTCTGCCTCGGTCGGCAGGCGGTATTTTTTCCCTGTTTGTTTGGACAGCCACTGGCAGAATGTTTCTGCAGCATAGTGTGTCATCGTGATAGCCGGACGGTCACCTGCGCCCCATCCCTGGTCGGGGAATCCGAACGGAGGAGTCGGGCCGGAAATGGCATCGACATCCGGATTGCTGTTATTTGCATATACGGTTTCAGGCGGAGTACGTCCTTCGCTCATGGTTTGTCCGTAGAATGCCCAATACTGATCCCACGTCACTTCTACTTCAGCCATAAAGAACGGACTGACCGTAACGTTTCGAACCGGAGCTTCATCTGCCTTATGGAACGGTTCTTTATCGGTGCTACCCATTTTGAATGTACCGCCCGGAATGGCGACCATTTTGAATGCAACGGCCGTACCCGGAATTTGTTCCGTATAATCGGTAAAAGATGTGACAGGTGTCGCCGTCTTGAAATAAAGGCTGGTATCAACAGTAGCCGTGGCGGCTCCGGGAATACCTGTTAATTTGCCGTGTTTATAATCTGTCTCTTATACACATCTGACGCTGCCGACGAACTCTAGGG
>ENA-UBIY01000434-UBIY01000434.1-human-gut-metagenome-genome-assembly--contig:-NODE-434-length-15756-cov-10.452837_pt1 | contig 15756 bp, 10 predicted proteins | sample MGYA00244945_ERZ654882 | MGnify/ENA primary metagenome ERZ654882 (study PRJEB26926, sample SAMN06164824) | human gut metagenome | biome: ENVO:00009003; feature: ENVO:2100002; material: ENVO:00002003...
AGATTTAAGGTTAACAAAAAGATTGGCTGTCTGGGAGAGATAGCCTTTTTTTATGTCTCACTGTACAGCCTTAACACATATAATAAGAAAGTGAGAGTGTATCAGGCCTCCCGACACACTCTCACTTTCTTATTATGAAAAATTCAAAGAACTATTCTATTACAAAACTTCCGCGTTGCAAGTCCTGATCCTGTGAGCTTCTTCCCACCATTATGTCATACTTGCCCGCACAGACCCGCATCGTATTGCTTTGGGCATCCCACCATTCCAACTCTTTGTCCTTCAGGTCGAACTCAACGTTGACACTCTTTCCGGCAGGTATATAGACGCGCTTGAAAGCACGCAGGGTCTTGCCCGGTCCTTCTGCATCATCTTGCTTCTTGAGATAAACCTGTACAACCTCTTCACCGTCGCACTGACCGCTGTTTGTAACGCTGACAGCCAACTTCAAAGGCTCTCCCTGTTTGATCTGCTCTTTGTCCAATGACAGCTTTCCATAATCGAAAGTCGTATAGCTCAATCCATAACCGAAGGGGAACAACGGTTGTTGGGTCATATAGCGGTAGGTACGTCCTGTCATGTTATAATCCTCGAAATCGGGAAGCTGGGACATATTGCGGTAGAAAGTCACCGGCAGGCGTCCTCCCGGGTTATAATCGCCAAACAGCACCTCTGCCACAGCCGTTCCACCTTGCTGACCGGGATACCAAGCCTGCAGAATAGCTTCACAATTCTTGGTTTCCGGTTCCAAAGCAATGGGCGAACCGGAACAATTCACCAGAATAATCTTCTTGCCGGCACGATGCAGGGCACTAATCAATTCGCGTTGAATGGCCGGCAGTTCAATGTCTGTACGGTCGCCGCCCTTGAAGCCCGGAAGATTCACTCCCATTTCCTCACCTTCCAGAACCGGAGAAACACCGCTGGCGAAGACTACAATATCAGCATCTTTCACGCGGGCAACAGATGCATTGATGTCCACTTTTTGCTTGAAGCCTATGTCGAAGTTCAACTGTGCGTCGCTTCTGAAATATTCAAAGTCGAGTTCAATCTCATAAGGAGTGCCTGCTTTTACCTGCAAGGTATAGTTCAGCGATCTGCCACCATGCATATTGGAGAAACGTTTCACTTCCTCACCATTGATGCGCAGACGACCGGAACCGTATGTATAGATCTCGAATACTACCTCACCCGATTGCTCAGGAGTGAGCACACTATTATAAGTCGCAGAGAAGTCCGTCAGGTTTACGCCCGGTGCAAAGACCGTAGCTCCCGATGTGCAGAAGCGGAAAGGAGTGGTCACCTGCGTAGTGGTCACCGGATCGCCTTCATGCTTTACGTTGTTCCAGTAACGTGCAGTAAATCCTTGTCCGGCTGCCGATTTGCACTGGCTGAATACACTTTGGATCAATGTTCTTTCCACCCAGCTGCACCCCTGTTCATAAATCAGTTTATCATCCGCACCCAAAGCCTTGCGTATACCGCCCAGAATGGTGACTGTGTGCGGCGGCATGCCGTTGTAATTTCCCCACTGCATCACAGAGTCATTGGCATTGGGCCCCATAACGGCTACGGTCAGCCCGCCACGCTTCAGAGGGAGAATATTGCCTGTGTTCTGAAGTAATGTCATAGATTTGCGGGCCATGTTCAAAGCCAACGAATCGTGTTCGGCCGAAGCCACCACAGAGAAAGGAATCTTTGTCCAAGATACGTTGTCCGGATCATCCATTTCTCCCAAAGCAAAACGGGCTTCCAGCAGGCGCATGACTGCCTTATCAATGTCTTTCTCATTGATCTGACCTGCGCGGACAGCCTTTACCAATGCCTTGTAACTGGAGCCACACTCCAGGTCCGTACCGTTCAACACAGCGGCAGCCGAAGCAGACTCGGCATCAGGATACGCCTTATGCCCATGTTCATTATAGAAATCAGCAATGGCCCCGCAGTCGGAAAGGATGATACCGTCGAAGCCCCAATCGTTGCGAAGGATTTGCATCAGCAAACGGTTGCTGCCACAACAAGGTTCTCCCTCAAAACTATTATAGGCACACATCACCTCCTTCACTTTGGCCTCTTTCACCAAAGCCTCAAAGGGCGGCAGATAGGTTTCATACAAATCGCGCACGCTGAGGTCCTCTACGTTGAAAGAGTGGCGGTTCCACTCGGGTCCGGAGTGTACGGCGAAGTGCTTGGCACAAGCATGCAGCTTGTCGTACTTGCCGTCATTGGTTCCTTGCAGGCCTTTCACCACCATAACACCCATACGGCTGGTGAGATAAGGATCCTCACCGTAGGTTTCGATGCCGCGGCCCCAACGCGGGTCACGATAGATATTCACTGTGGGCGTCCACATGGTAAGCCCTTGATAACGCGCATAACTTCCCTGTGATGCGTAATTTGCATTCTTTGCACGCGCCTCATCCGATACGGCACTGAACACTTCATACACCGATTCCGGCGAGAAAGACGCCGCCATCCCTATCGGTTGGGGAAAAACCGTAGCCAGTCCGGCACGCGCCACGCCATGCAGCGCCTCGTTCCACCAGTTATAGGGTTTGATGCCCAGACGCTCCACTGCCTGGGAGTTGTCCATCATCAACGCTACCTTTTCTTCCAAAGTCAGTTCTTTCAATAAAAGTTCCGCTCGCTTTTCGGGAGCCAACGAAGTAGTTTTGTACGTAGACTGGCTACATCCTACCAGTAGTAGAAGCGGCAGCCAATAGATAAGTTTTTGTTTCATGGTTATTGTTTTAAAAAATCATAGTAATCAGATTCATTTACCTCACAAAGATACAGACTTACTCCATATACTATTGTGCCGGACGTTTCATAAAGTTTACTGTATGTATCATGACACATGCTATTTAAACACATTAGTCCGGTAGAAAAGAATAATACCGGCAGCATACTAACAATGAAAGGAATACGCATCAAGACATTTCACAGCATGGCACAAGCAGTATCACCCTTAGAACTGGAAATAAATGAACGGCTGTATCTCCGAGCTCTTCATTTGAATTACAAGGTAGATCATGGCAACCAGCAACAGCGCTTTCCCTATAAGCGGAAGCCGGATGACAGCTTTGCAGCAGGCATGTTCCCAACTGTCCGGTACGAAATGGAGGAAAAAGCCGAGCGACATCAAGGCAAACACTTCCCAATAGCCCTCCACCAGTTGGGTGAAAAGCCGGGGACGGAAAGCTGTGAATATCTGGTTCAACATATCCAGCGAAGTGGAGAAGTCGGCATTGCGGAAAAATATCCAACAGAAACAAACGAAGTGGAACGTGATTACGATGCCGAAGAAGCGGCGGATGCCATGACTGCGCTCTCCCTTTTTCCTGCCGGTGATGCCCATCCAGAACTTATGGGCTGCCAGCGCAACACCATGCAACATCCCCCAAAAAACAAAATTCCAGGATGCGCCATGCCACAAGCCACCCAAAAACATGGTGATGATGAGATTGGCGTATTGCCGTATCTTCCCCTTACGGTTGCCGCCCAGGGATATATAGAGGTAATCGCGCAGCCAACTGGAAAGCGAGATATGCCAGCGGCGCCAGAACTCCGTTATGGATGCCGACTTATAGGGCGAGTCGAAGTTCATGTTGAAATGAAAGCCCAGCAGCAAAGCAATGCCGATAGCCATATCGCTATATCCGGAGAAGTCGCAATAGATTTGAAGCGCATAGCCGTAAACACCCATGAGGTTTTCCACGCCCGAATACAGAGTAGGATTATCAAAGATACGCTCCACAAAGTTGATGCTGATATAATCCGAAATAACCGCTTTCTTGAAAAGACCGCTTACAATCAGGAAGATTCCCTTTCCGAACATCTCCTTAGAGACAAACAGCGGACGGCGGATCTGCGGGATAAAGTCGCGTGCACGCACGATGGGGCCTGCCACCAACTGCGGGAAGAAAGATACATAGAAAGCATAGTCCAACAGGTTGGTGAGGGGCGTTATCTCTTTGCGATACACATCGATCGTATAGCTCAGCGACTGGAAAGTGAAGAAAGAGATGCCGACAGGAAGAAATATGTCCATTGCGGTAAACGTGCCGCCTGTCAGCGAAGCAAAGAACCCGCAGAGGAAATTCGTATATTTAAAGTAGCACAACAGTCCCAGGTTTATCAGCAGGCTGACCGCCACCCACGTTTTACGCTGCCAGCGTACGGTGGCCCGTTCCATGAGCCGGGCAATGAAAAAGTCGCTTACCGTAACAATGGCAAGCAGGAAGAAATAAGTGCCGCTGCTTTTATAGTAGAAATAGTAAGAAAACAGGGTAACGAACATCAGGCGGGCAGTAGTGCGACGCTGCAAAAGCAGATAGAACACGATGAAAGCGGCAAACAGCCACAGGAAGATACCGCTGCTGAATATCATCGGCGCATGCGGGTCGTACACCAGCAGGTCATGCAGGCGGGTGAAGTCTATATCCAGTTTGTTCAGAAGTTCGTCAATATTCCACATCTGTCGGTTACGGCTTAATTTAGATTATACTCAATCATCGACTGCAATAGTCGTTATACGCTTTCAGCAAGGCTTGATAGAACATCTCACCTTGCAATACATATCCTTCCGGAAGATAATGCACATGGTCGGGACGCATCAGTTTCGCCTCCTGCCAGTTGAGACAGGCGCGACGAACGCCTCCGAAAACATCGTACATATCCCACACAGCCAACCCGTTGGCATCGGCAAAACGCCGGATGGTCTGTACGGCAACAGAGGTACGGGGATTAATCTTATAGGTACGCCGGCGGCGGCGCTGGCGGAAACTCTCGTATGAACCGGGCGGAGTGGTCATCAGCATCGGGACGCCGGACAGGCTGTCGCGTAGCATACGTACCAGTTCATCCATCTGCTGATAGTGCAACTTTGAGTTGTACCGCCGGTTGTGGCTCTCGTTTGTCCCGAAAGAGAGAATCACAAGGTCGGGATGCAACGCTGCGATGTCCGCCACACGCACCGGACGAGTAAAGGTGACACAGAACGCACCGTTTATTCCCATGTCCATATAAGTCAGCGCACCGAATGTCTTTCGGAGCAGTTCGCCCGTAGTCTGCGGGAAGATATGACCGCGGATATGACTGTCGCCCACATGAACAATACGTATCGTATCGGCAGATGCACCCAAGCGGAGCATACGCATCTTCTCCCAGAAAGGTTTCAAGATGCCGACACTGTCTATCAGTTCATTCTCTCCGAGTTGGCGGAAAGCCGGAGGCAGGCTGATGAAAGGAACGGGCAGAGTGTCCGTACGTTGGCCGTAAGCCGTAAGCGTGTCGCAATCGGATACCGTCTTTTGAAGCCGGGGACAGCCGGGAAGCGCATCTTGCGCACAGAGCCGCTGCACCGGCAGGAGAAGCATTACAAACACCGCGTAGCAGACAGTGAAGCGCCAACTGCTCCATCGTGAGTTTTCCTTATGGCTCCGCTTCATAGGCACGCCTCCTGTCGTACTGTTCTTTGCCGTAGACCAATGCCTCATAAAGCAATTCTGCCAGATGTTTGCCGCCACGAAAGTTGATATGCGTATAATCATAGTTGGCCAAAGACGGCTTGGCATGCACCATGTCCGCCATACTGCCCTCGCCTCCCATTGCCTCGAACATATTCCAAAACGCCACTCCGCTGTCGGCTGCCAGGTTCTGCTGGTAACGGACAAGATTCTTAATGCCGGGCATGGTGCGCAGGTCGCCTTCTTCGGTCTTATACTCGCGGTCGCCCACACTGACAACAAGGATGCCGGCTTGTGGAAAGGCACTCTTCAAATGGGCGATGGTGGTTGCCATACCGTCACGATAACGGTCATAATTCCGTCCGCGCTCCGTAGCGACATTCAGCCCGTACTGAAGAATTATCAAATCGTAAGGGCGCTGTTCATTAAATTCGCGCATCATCCAGACAGGTACGGAGCGCAAGGACAAGCCGGAACTGCCCCGAAGCGAGAAGTTATCAACAATAATTCCTTGTGTACCGTCCATGGCTAAGCCATAGAATAAGGTGGAGTCGGCACTTTCCACTTTCCAGCGTACAGAGCCGATGCGGCCTGTCACATCCATCTCTCGGAGTTCTCCCGTAGGAAAAAAAGTCTCAGTCTGCGCCTCCCCTTTATTTACGGATGCCGAGAGAGTAACCTCGCCTTTATTGTAAAAGAAGATGGAAGCATGCTCGCAGGTATCAAGCCGGGACGCATAGTTCTTCTGCCCGCGAAGTTCTACATAAGCACCGGGATTGGGAATGAAGTAGTGTCCCGAAATTCCCTGTTTGCTACGGTCGAAGAACACCGAATCCATAATGGAATGGCTCTGCCAGCCGTTAAAGCTATGCCGCACCGTAGGGCGGTAACCGCTGGTCATGGAAGTGATTGTCACAAAGCCCACCCCGCATCCGCCATAACGTTCCTGCAACATGGCACGCAGGTCAGCCGTAAGAATGTCCGCTTCTATGAAAGAATCGCCGAAGTAGGCGATGCGCACCAGACGGGGATTTGCGGCCAGCTCATCCAACGCGCGATAGAAAGGCGTCATTCCGCGCAGGGCGGAGTCACTGTAATCTTCAATGCAGGTCATTCCGCTGCGGCAAGTGTCCACAAAGGCGGGCTTCACTTTCGGGGGTGGCGGCAACAGGGTATCCGGCTCGCTCACCGCTTCCGGGGAAAGGCGTACATCACCCAGTATGTCCACACGCCTCAGCACATGAGTGCCTATCGTGGTTCCCGGCAACAACCCCATCAGCAGAAGTACGGCCACCACAATAAACATCAACCAGCCTGTATGTTTCAAAACACTCTTTTCCATAACCAATCCGGTCGCAAAGATAGAGAATCGGATGAAAATAAATATCTTCCTGCCAAAAAGAATTATCCCTGCAGGAAAAAGATATTTCCTGCAGGGATAAACGCTTTTTATGCAACAGAGACCTTAAATGGTCTTCTCAATGTTCCAGACGAATGCCCGAAGCCCCAGTTGCTCGGTCTGCTTGTCCATGTTGTGAAGGACTTCCAGCAGAGGGTCCACCCTCTCATCCTCCACCATCGTCAGGACGGCGGAACACATGGAAGGCCAGGCATGACTGCCATAATGAGGCTCTCCGGTTTTGGAACCGCGTCCGCGAACTTGCTCCCAGTAAGTGAAGCCCCTGCAATTCAGCCTGTCGAGCGTAGCGATGATACGCTCATAGTATGCTTGATCGAATGTGATTAATACTGATTTCATTATTCAACTATTAAATGTCAATTGATTAATTATTGGTCTGTTTCTGTTCCTCAAAGTAAGCATCCAGTTGCTTGTGCATCTTACGGCGCTGGCGTTTGATGCCCACCCCGCCAAAGATACAGTACATCGTAGGAACATAAATCAAAGTGAGGATCGTGGAAACCGCCAGACCGCCGATTACGGCAATCGCCATGGGACTCCACATCTCAGAACCCTGCCCTGTGCTGACGGCCATCGGAATCATACCGAGAATGGTAGTCATGGTAGTCATCAACACCGGACGGAGACGACTCTTGCCGGCCGTAACTACGGCATTCAGCACCGACTGCCCGCGTTCGCGGCAAAGGATAGTGTAGTCGATGAGCACGATACCGTTCTTCACCACGATACCGATCAACATGATGCTACCCAGCAAACTCATTACACTCAACGTAGTGTTGGTGATGAACAATGCCATCAACACGCCACTCATAGCGAACGGCACCGAGAGGATCAGGATAAACGGATAAGTAAGGGACTCGAACTGGGCAGCCATCACGATGAACACAAGCACAATGATCAAGACACCCAATGTTCCCAAATCGCGGAACGAATCCTGCTGGTCCTCAAAGGAACCCGACACTTGAATGGTTATGTCCGAGGGTTTCTCCAACTTATCTATAATCGCATTGCCCGCAGCCACCACATCGCCCAACGGAGCGCCGGAGATAACGGCGGATACCGTCACGATACGCTCGCGGTCTTTACGTTCGATAGTAGGCGGAGCAAAACGTTCTACAACCTTTCCCAGGTCTTTGATACGCACCCCTTCGCCTTTGGCATTATAGACCAATATATTCTCGATGCTTTCAAGGCTGGTGCGGTATTCGGGAGCATAGCGCACCTTGATGTCGTACTCATCACCGTCTTCACGATATTTGGAAGCCGTCGCACCATTGATACGGTTACGCAGATAGGTAGCGGCGGTAGACAAGTTCAGTCCATGAAGCGCCAGCTTCTCACGATCAAAGTCTACCTGATACTCAGGCTGGTAATCACTACGGCTGATGTTGACCTCGGATACACCTTTCACCTTCAGCAGTTCACGTTTCAGGCGGGCGGCAACGCTGTCGGTTTCTTCCATGCTGTAACCGTACACTTCAAAATCGGCAGATGCCTGGGCAGACATACCCGTATTGCTACCTCCGAAAATGACCTGTGCCTTACTGAATTCCGGATAGGCCTTCAGGTCTTCGCGCATTTCATCACAGACAGTTTCCAGCGTAACATTACGCTCATCCGGGTCTACCAGGCTGATGTTGAAGGAGATGATGTGCGAACCGTTGTCCTGCATGGATGCCCAGGTATTATCCGAGTCGGCCTGTCCCACCGTATAGTTACATACCTTCATAATACCTTTATACTTCTCAAGCCACTGTCTGGTCAGCTTCTCCGATACCTCCTGCGCCACTTCCTTACGGGTTCCGATAGGCAGTTCCAATTGCACAGCGATACGGGCGTTATCCTGCGCCGGGAAGAACTCCGTACCGATGGTCTTTGCACAAAGCAAACTCAGAATAAAGAATACCACGCAACCTGCAAGAACCACCATGCGGTGACGGACTGCCCAGTTGAGCATACGCGCATACCAGTTGTCCAACCCGTCCAATGCATGTTCTATCGGACCGAAGAATATCCGGAACACCTTAGACTGCTTGCGCTGCAAACGGAGCAGTTGCGAACAAAGCATCGGCGTCAGCGTCAAAGCGGAGACAGTGGATACAAACATAATGGCACACATCATCCAGCCCAACTGCTTGAACAGTACACCGGACATACCGGTCACCATCGTCAACGGGAAGAATACGGCAATCATCGTCAGTGTAGAAGCCACAACGGAGATAGCCACCTCGTTCGTGCCATGCACAGACGCCTGCTTCGGGTCGGAACCGCGCTCGATGTGTGTCGTGACATTCTCCAATACCACAATGGCATCGTCCACCACCATACCGATAGCAATGGAAAGCGATGAAAGCGAAATGATATTAATCGTATTCCCCGAAATTGCCAGATATATGAATGAAGCAATCAGAGAAAGCGGAATCGTGATACAGATGATCAGCGTGGCACGCCAGCGTCCTAAGAACAAGAACACCACAATCACAACGAAGAGCAAGGCATACATAACCGTCTCCGTCAAACTGTCGATGGTGTTCAGGATGTTTTCAGAGGTATCTACAATGACGCCCAGCTTCACGTCGCTCGGCAGGTTCTTCTGCAAACGGGGCAATGCATCCTGCACCTTTTTGGAGATTTCCACCGAATTGGCTCCCGACTGCTTCTGAACGACGATCATGGCGCCTTGCACACCGTTATTATAGGTTTCCTGCGCACGCTCTTCTACGGTGTCCACTATCTTGGCAACATCACGCAGATAGACCGTAGCGCCATTATACGTACCTACAACCACATTCGCCAACTCGCCGGAGTCGTCGAACTCACCCTCCACACGCAATGAATAGGTTTCATTACCGATGTCGAAGTTACCGCCCGGTATATTCCTGTTCTCAGCCCCGATAATGGAACTGATTGTTTCGATGCTCAGGTTGTATGCTTCCAGCTTATAAGGGTCGCAATACACTTGGATTTCACGCTGCGGCGCACCACTGATGGACACCGTACCCACACCGGGAATACGCGCCAAGGGATTTACCACACGATCATCCAGTATCTTATAAAGTGCCGACTGGCTCTCGTTGGCCTGTACGGACAGCAGCACGATAGGGATCATATCCGTACTGAACTTAAAGATGATAGGGTTCTCCACATCATCGGGAAGCTGGGAACTTACCATATCCAGCTTGTCACGCACATCATTCGTCAACACGTCAATATCATTACCGAACTCAAACTCCAGTGTAATCAGCGACATATTCTCCGAAGAACGGGAAGTGATGTGCTTCAAATCACTGACAGAGTTCAAAACATTCTCCAACGGACGGGTCACATTGTTCTCGATATCCGAAGCACTGGCTCCCGGATAGGCCGTCATCACCATAATCGTATTCGTATCAATGTCCGGATACAAGTCGATAGGCAATTTGGACAAAGAGAACAGGCCAAATATCACCACTGCCAGAAAGCAGAGCGAAGTCATAATCGGTTTCTTAACCGCACCTTCGTATAAACTCATGTTATTAGTTTTTAGTGATTATTTCTCTACTTCTACTTCCATGCCGTTCACCAGCTTGGTCTGTCCGGCTATAACTACCTGCGAATTGTCAGGCACACCGGAAATCAACTCGTATTCAGCGCCCATGCGGCGTCCGAGCTCCACCTTATTATAGGTTACTTTGCCGTCTTTGTAGACATACACGTAGCGGTCGCCCGAACCGGATTGTTTCACGATGGCCAAGTCGGGCACAACCACATTGTCCTTAGAGCCGAAATTAAGTGTGGCGCGGGCAAACATTCCGGGACGCACGCGCTGGTCCTTATTGGAGAGTTTAATCTCCACAGGGAAGGTGCGTGTATTCGGGTCTACCGTAGGATAAACCAAGCTGATGTAGCCTTCAAACGGTTCGTCGCCATAGACATCCAGCTTCACTGCTACGGGAGCGCCTTTCTTCACTTGGGTGAAATAGGTTTCGGAAACGTTGATGAGCAGTTTCACCGGAGTGATCTGTTCCACCACCAACACAGGTTCCCCGCCGCTGTACATGTCGCCGTTGTCATAATTACGGGCTGTTACAACACCGTTTATAGGGCTGAGCAACGAGGTGTTTTCCAATAGGTTGCGATAGGCCGTCTCCTTTATGTCCAAAGCCATTTTGGCTGCATCCCATTCCGACTTGGATGCACCGCCCACTTTGTACAGTTCGTCCATACGCTTGAACTCAATCTCCTGGTTATCAAGCTGGAACTTGGTTTGTTTCAGGTTGGCCTCATCCATGCTGACCAGCTTCTGGCCTTTGGATACGCGGTCGCCCACTTCCACCAATATCCTGTCTATACGCACCGGAGACGAAGGAGCTATATTGTTCTTCACCTCTGCTTCGACAGTAGCGGTGTATTCATGGATCTGTTCTACCGGACGCGCTTTCACATCCGCCAGCTTCACTCTCGGCTTTTCATCCACATGTTCAGCGACAGCCTTGTCCTTCCCGCCGCTGCAAGCGCCCAACAGTGCTACTGCAAGCAGGGCAATCATTTGAAAACTTTTCTTCATATCGTTGTTCTGATTTTTATTTCTGATCTTTGCTTATGTAATCTCTTCCCAACACTTGGTCAAGATCGGCTTTAGCCACCAAATAATCGTATATGGATTGGTTGTAAGTCAACTCGGCCTCAGTGAGCTGCACTTGCGAGGTGTTCAGTTCAAGCACAGTTCCTTTGCCCACCTCGTAGCGTTTGCCGGCAATCTGCACCGCTTTTTCGGCCTGCATCACATTCTCCTTGTTGCTGGACACCTGTTCCGAGCTGGCTGCCATATTATCCTGATAGCTGGTAATCTGCATATTCAGCTTACGTTCCGTATCGATGCGGTTCTGGTCCAACTGGCGCATCTGGATGCGGTTGGATTTCAGTTTTGTAAAGTTGCTTGCCTTGTATAAAGGAATACTCAAACTGAACACCAGCGAAGAACTGCTTCCGTAGTTGTAGTTGAATACATTCCAACTGTCGTTGTTCATGGACTGATACTGATAAGAATAGCCCAAAGCCAGTGTCGGCATGAAGTTGGTGCGCAAGGACTTGATGTTCTTCTGAAGCATCAGGCGGTTCAACTCCAGTTGCTTCATCGTGGTATTGTTCACCAAGCCTTCGTGCGTCGCATTATCCAACTGATTGGCAAACACAACTCCCTCATAAGCCGCCAGACTGTCGTCTATCTTAATATCCAGATCGGCCGTTATACCCATCAATACTTTGAGTTGCAATTTGGAGAGCGTCACAGCGTTTCCGGCCGAAATGACACTCGGCTTCACGCTGCGCATCTGTACCTCGGCGCTGATTTTGTCAAATTCACTCACCGCACCCTGCCGGTATTTAGCGTTGACTATATTATAATTGTCTTCTGCCAGCTTATAGCTTTTTTGCAGAACATCGTATGAGTCCTGCGACAACATCAACTGATAGTAGGCCTTGGTCACCTGGTTCACCAAATCCTGTTTGGAGGCACGTGACTTCTCTACCGCCAGCTCAATGTCCGTTTTTGTCATCGACATGGCGCGATACACTGCCGGTGCAAACAGGGGCAGACTTATGTTCAACGCTCCGGTGGCTGTGTTCGCCTTGTCTTTACCCATTTTCACAGTCTGGTCGCCGATACTGAACTGCGGCGCCGTAATAGTGTGGCTCATACTTCCCGAAATGCTCGCTTCGGGCAACAGGTTTTGCCAACTTTCCTTATGGCTCACCTTTTTCAGTGCAATCTCCTCTTCCGCCACTTTAATAGTAGGATTGTCGCTCAAAGCAATCTCTATGGCTTTGGCAAGGTTCAGGGTCAAAGTATCTTTCGTCCCTTGTGCTCGTGCATAAGCACCAACCAACACTATGGCAACGGCCAATACCCATTTCTTACCCTCAAAAAATCTCTGCATCTTCATAAAAGAATTAATCGTTTTCTATTTGTTCTCTGTCTCGCTATTTCCGGAGATTATCTTTTTGCGGTATTCCCGGATGAACACCTCCAACTCATGCGCCCCTTTCTCCGTAGAAATTCCCCGGAGGAAAGTGAACATGATAGACTCATAAACTTCAAGGAACGAATACTCCTTGCAAATATCCGTATTCATCAGCAAGTCAATCTGCTCCCTTACCAACAGATTGATAATGGCAAAATTCACATCATCGCGGAAGATGCCCTGCTTCACGCCTTCCTTGAAAAAGTTCACCGTTTCTTCCGAGTCCTGATCATGCCGTTTGGTCATCAGCTTATAGGCTTTGGGATACTTCTTGATGTCCTCAAAAAACTTCTTGTTGGTGGCATGGAACTTTTCGATACTGCGCTGGTAGCATTTCAACAGGACTTCCAATACATTCTCGGATGTAGCAAGCACATTCTTCAGATATTCATCCCCCTCTTTCTGACCTCTCAGGATACACTCTTCCAGCAAGGTCTCCTTATCAGGAAACACCTCATACAGAGTACGCTTGGAGATGCCCAACGAAGTTGCGATGTCATCCATCGTAATACTTTTGATACCTTGCGCAGCAAAGGCCTTCACCGCAGTTTCAATGATCCGTTCTCTCAGTTCCGGACGAGGAGTAAGGTGCTTGGTATATTCGCTCATTTCTCTTCCTTTTAAATTTCAAAAACTCTTTTTATTCATTTTGGAAATAAAACGAAGCAAATATAGAAAGAAAACTTAATTCACCAATTAAGTTTTCTTTCTTTTGTTAAACGATTAATAAAAATTAGTGTTCTCGCAGATTTATTGGGAAGATTCCTAATAATCAAACTTGGTCCGGCTCAGGAACGCCACTGTTTTATGAATTTCCTTGTACATCACAATGTCGTCTTTCACAAAAGGAACCTCTTTGCGGTATTCGCGCAGGAAGCCTTCCAAGAGAGGCGAGGTTTTTTGCGGGCGGCGGAAATCAATGCCCTGTGCAGCATTCATCAGTTCGATGGCAAGGATGTGTTCCAAATTGTCCATGATGCGGTAGAGCTTCGTGGCTGCGTTGGCTCCCATACTGACATGGTCCTCCTGTCCGTTGCTGGACACGATAGAGTCGCTGCTGGCAGCATAGCAGTACATCTTGTTCTGGCTCACCATAGAGGCGGCGGCATATTGAGGAATCATAAACCCGGAGTTCAGGCCGGGATTGGCAACCAGAAACTCCGGCAGTCCCCGCAGTCCCATGATGAGCTGGGCGATACGGCGTTCGGAGATATTTCCCAGTTCGGCAAGGGCGATTCCCAAGAAATCGTACGAGATAGCCAACGGCTGCCCATGAAAGTTTCCGCCGGAGATGATACGGTCTTCATCCGGAAAGATGGTAGGATTGTCCGTCACAGAATTAATCTCCGTCAGCAAAACCGAAGAGACATACCGGATAGCATCCTTCGTTGCGCCATGCACCTGCGGAATGCAACGGAAAGAATACGGATCCTGCACATGCTTGCCGGGGCGGACGATGAGTTCGCTGCCCTCCAGCAGTTTGCGGAAGTTCTCGCCCGTTTCGATTTGTCCTTTGTGGGGACGGATTTGCTGGATGCAATCCATGAACGGGTCGATGCGACCGTCAAAGGCTTCCAGGGAGAGGGCGGCTATCAGGTCGGCTTTCTTGGAGAGGCGGAAAGCTTTAAGAATGGCAAAGACACCGTTGGCGCTCATGAATTGCGTACCGTTCAGCAAGGCAAGGCCTTCCTTGCTCATCAGTTTGACGGGCTCCCAGCCGAATTCATCGAGTACGCTGATTGCCTCGCGCTTCCGGCCTTTATAGTACACGTCACCCACACCGATAAGAGGCAGGAAAAGATTGGCAAGCGGAGCAAGGTCGCCCGATGCTCCCAAGGAGCCGCGGTCGTAGACAATAGGCATCACGTCGTTGTTGAAGAAGTCGAGGATGCGCTGTACGGTAATGACCTGCACGCCGCTGTGCCCCAATGAAAGCGCATGCGCCTTGAGCAGCATCATCAGTTTGATGATGACAGGACGGATCTCCTCGCCCACGCTGCAAGCATGGCTTTTGATGAGGTTCTCCTGCAAGGTGCCCAGTTCGTCGGGCGAGATGCTTTTGCTGCACAGGGAGCCGAAGCCGGTGGTGATCCCGTAGAGAGGTTCGGCGGATTCGGCGGTTTTCTTATCCAGATAGTCGCGGCATTTCTGTATGCGTTCTTTGGCTTCGGGAGCCAACTCAAGTTTCAGGTTCTCGTTGATGATGCGTTCGATAAGGTCGAAGGTCAGCTCGCCCGAACCGACATAGTAGACATTCTTCATACTTTGAGCTCCTCATTGATTTCGTCCAACAATTCTTTCTCTTTGGCACAGGCAAGGCGTTCCAGCTCACAGGCTTCGGCCTGCAGCTTGGCAACGAACTCTTTATCTTTGAGCGAACCGAGGTTGATGCGCACATTCATCAATGCCCCCAATACGGCAGAGCGGGCAGACATCATCGCCACGCAGGCATCGGTTACGGCATTACGGTTGCCCAGGCGTGCCACATCCATGATGACAGTCATCAGTTCGTAGGCATTACGTGCCACCTGCATGGGCACGAGGGCTGCAAACTTGGTGGCTTCCTGAATGGCGGCGCTGCGGGCGGCCTTCTCCTCGTCGGTGGCTTTCGGCATCTTGAAGCAGGCAAATACACTGTCGTATGCTTCGGAGTCGCGGTCAATGTCTTCGATGAAGGTGTCTTTCTCCTGCAATGCCACTCCCGCAATATGCTGCATCAGCTCCTCGTGCGCCTCATAGCCTTTCTTGCCGACAGTGAGATTGGCTACCATTGCCGCCAAAGCCGAAGCAATGGCGCCATTCAATGCGGCAATGCTTCCGCCGCCGGGGACGGGGTCGCTGCCCGCCACTTTATTCAAAAACTCTT
>ENA-UBIY01000438-UBIY01000438.1-human-gut-metagenome-genome-assembly--contig:-NODE-438-length-15695-cov-5.315473_pt1 | contig 15695 bp, 8 predicted proteins | sample MGYA00244945_ERZ654882 | MGnify/ENA primary metagenome ERZ654882 (study PRJEB26926, sample SAMN06164824) | human gut metagenome | biome: ENVO:00009003; feature: ENVO:2100002; material: ENVO:00002003...
GATATTTTTGAAGAGGTTTGTGCTCATTAGAATAGAACCATAGTGGAATGTAAATAGGGTACACACTAACTGTGTATCCTTATCTTCATATTAGAATAGAACCATAGTGGAATGTAAATTCCCATTTTGGGAACTCACATCAATTGCTGTTTTAATTAGAATAGAACCATAGAGTTATTATATAAATACAAACAGACAGAGCTTAAAAAAATGGAAAGATATTGCGATATGGTTATGTAAGGGATACAAAATTATCTGATAACCATGATGTCGTAGCTTATAATTATGCTTTGGACAGAAATCAGAATTTGGCAGAAAAACTGGAGTCATTAACCCTTAGTAAAGATAAATTAATCAAACAGGGTATGAAATATTCAAAGGAAATGGATACAGTTGAAAAGAAATTGAAGAAATGCCGTACTTCAATTAGAGAAAAGGAAGCTTTTTATGCTTCAAGGGCAAATATGATTGCAACTACAGTATCTAAACTAGTTGTTGAGCATATGTTTGAAAATGTAAAATATGATTTGGTAATGTTTGATGAGGTCAGTATGGCATATGTTACACAGCTTATATGTGCAGCTATGTATTCACGGGATAAGTTTGTATGTGTTGGAGATTTTAATCAGTTGGCTCCAATTGCACAGTCAGAGGCAGCGAACTTCCTAAAAAGGGATATTTTTAGTTATTTTGGGATTATAGATGATAAGGGTATATCATAACCTTCTTAAAAATCATGCAAGTGTAGAGAAGAAGCGTGATATATCAAAGAGGATTCCATTACCAGGAGATGTGATGAGTCTTGTTGATTTAAGTGGAACATATTGTGCTGCTTATAAAAATTCGGACAACTCACGTTTTAATATTTTAAGTGCTATTGTGTCTTTTGGATTGGCTTTAACTTCAATGGACAAAGAGAATAAGGATGCAACTGGAGTAATTAACCCATATGTAGCCCAAGCGGCAGGCCGCTTTACTGCGGTTGCTGATATGGCGGTAAAGTCAATAGCGTTGGGGGGTAAGAGTTTTGAAAACTCTTACCTCCTGCTCGCAATAAATCCTGCCAGCCACATAACAGCCGATGCGATAATAAATATAAGAACAAATGTATTAACTTGTTCTTTCCATCTCAATGAAAGAATAACTGCGTCGCCTATGACGGCTATGATAATTGGCAGAAGCATAAAAAGATTGACTGCATCATTATTGAATACTCTGTATGCCATATATGCAAAAGCAGCGACAAGCACAAGTGATACGACTGCCTCTATTATATGGAATAATCCGGCGTATTCAATATGTGATTTATATACAACCGGAATAGCCATAGAGAAAAATATGAGATACACAAGTGAAAGCCATAGTAATATGCTGTCATTTGCCATTGCATTATTTTTAGCCGTTCTGATGACAAGTGCGGCTATCAGAAATCCGTATGAGGCAAATTGTATTCCGGGGATTGTATATTCGGTATGCACCATTCCTGAGACCAGAATCACGCCGATTGTAATACATATCATCTTTGCATTAACCTGCGTTCCGTCTGACAGAAGAGCCTTAAGGAAATCCCTGTTGATTGTAAATAATAAAATAACGGATGCTGCAAGCGACAGAATACAGATGCCGTTTACATACCGGCTGAACCCATCTCCCCACATGGAAAGATTTTTATCAGCAAATGAACGTATGAGACTCTGAAGCCTTTCACCAAAAAGAATCAGAAAATAACCCATGATAAGCCAGTTGATTAACATCTTTTGTCCTCCTCCAAAATTTTAATTGATGATAAATTATATCATATATGAATATCAATTTGCTATACAAAAATATATAATATAAGTCCTTTTTTTGGGACATCCAATATGAGATAATTATTATGGGGCAGGGAAAGCAATAAATCAAGGGGCTTGGAACTTATTATAATTAAAACGACTTGGTTATAAAAAACCTAAATTTGGTTATTGACAATCAAAAGGTTTGAATGTATTATAATCATAACATGATGGTTATAAAAAACCAAAGGAGGTTGCGATGTTAGATCTAAGCATTAGAACATTGATAGAAAATGAATATGAGAACGTTGAAAAAAATGGTTATGAAATTGCTTCGCGATTAAGGAACTGTGGTATCTCAAATTATTACCAAGTAGTTGGTGCTGCATATGCTGCATATTTAGCGAAAGCAAATCAATTAGAAGATTTGCAAAGCCTTCTGGATTATATACAGACAGAGTTAGCTGAATCTAGACAATACTTCCTAAGAGATCACCCATCTGATTCGTACTGGATGTGTGTAATTGAGATCTCAAAAATATATACAGTTGAAGCATTATTAGCGGTTGTGCTTTGGATGAATAATTCAATAGATGGAAGACGTTTTGGTGGAGAATCAGAAACTCCAATTAGCATTGTAAAACTTGCATATGGATTGTTAAAACCAGAGCATGAAAATGTAGCAGATTTTTGCAGTGGGACAGGTGTATTTTTGTCATATGCAGCACTAATGAATCGAGATAATCAGTATTATGGTATGGAAATAAATACCTTAGCCAAAGAGATATCGGAAATAAGAATGTCACTATTAGCAGAACAACAGATTATTGAACAAGGATCTGTCTTTACAATGGATGCAACTAAAAAGTTTGATAAGATTTTTAGTGACAGTCCATGGAATGTAAGATCATGGAAAACTAGTTCAGATGAACAAATAGTAAGTGAAATGGAGAAGATGGTTCCAGAACTGAAAAAGGCGACAACAGGAGATTGGCATTTTATAGTTAACGTTGTGGGCCATCTTAATGAAAAGGGAAAAGCTGTAGTAACTTCTTCAAATGGCTTAACATGGAATGGAGGAGTAAGCAAAGCAATCAGAGAAAGAATTATTAAATTAGGTTGGTTAGAAGCTGTAATATCTCTTCCGGCTAATTTGTATCAGACAACTTCAATTCCAACATCAATTATAGTTTTAAGCAAACAAAAGAATGAAAAGATCCGATTAGTTGATGCAAGCGAAATGGCTATAGTAGGACGTCGCCTAAATGAGTTAAATGATAGTGCCATTAATGAAATTCTTGAATTAATGAGTAAGGATTCAGATAACTCAAAGTTGGTATCAGTAGATGAAATTGCAGCACAAGATTATGCGATTAATCCATCTAGATATTTACAGAATGAAGTTCAGGTTGAAAATGGTGTTCCATTTGAGGAGTTGATTGTAAATATTACCAGAGGAGCACAGATAAAAGCATCAGAACTGGATGAATTGGTTTCTGATGAACCAACAGATTTTCAGTATTTAATGCTAGCTAATATTCAAGATGGAATTATAAGTGATGACTTACCATATTTGAAGGAATTGGATAAGAAGCAGGAAAAATACTGCATTAAGAATAATAGTCTTGTTATTTCAAAAAATGGAGCACCTGTAAAGGTGGCTGTTGCAACTGTAGAAGAAGGTCATCAGATATTAGCAAATGGTAATTTGTATGTGATTGAATTAGACACGAATAAAGCTGATCCATATTATGTTAAAGCGTATTTGGAAAGTGAAAATGGTTCAATTGCGCTTTCTAGAGTTACAGTAGGAGCTACACTGCCAAACATTCCAGTAGATGGTTTAAAGAAAATACTTATACCCAATCCGGATATGGATGTACAGAAACAAGTTGCCAATAAGTATTTGGAACAGCTTTCAGAGATTAAACTGTTAAGGAAAAAAATGCAAGCGGCAACAGAAAAGTTAAAAAATATTTTTTCGGAGGAAAATTAAATGTCAGGGAACGATAAGATAAATGCAGTAGGAACAAATATAGCAGAAAAAGCACAGGTTATCTGGAACGTGGCAGATATGTTAAGGGGTCCGTTTAAGCCACACGAATATGGATTGGTAATTCTTCCTATGACAGTAGTGAAGAGATTTCATGATTGTCTATTACCAACACACGATAAGGTAATGCAGGAGTACGAAAAGGTCAAGAATTTTGCAGTTATAGATGGCTTCTTAACAAAAGCGTCAGAATATCAATTCTATAACACAAGCAAATTTACGTTTGATTTGTTACTTGCAGATCCAGAAAATATCGAAGATAACTTTAGAGATTATTTGAATGGATTTTCTGCAAATGTACAGGATGTATTAGCCAAGTTTGACTTTGACAATATTATCAAGCGTATGGTGGAAAGCAATACCTTGTATTTGATTATTAAAGAGTTTAATTCTGATAAGGGATATCTTGGTGCAGATAAAGTCAGTGCAGTGGACTGTGGATATATCTTTGAAGACTTGGTCAGAAGATTTTCGGAGTCCTTTGATGAAGAGGCAGGAGCTCATTTTACTAGCAGAGATATTATTTATCTTATGACCGACTTACTCCTTTGTAATGCAGATCTCTCAAAAGGGGGAAATGTAACTGTCTATGATATGACTATGGGAACAAGTCAGATGTTAAGTTGTATGGAAGAAAGAATTCATGAACTTAACTCAGACATCGAAGTTAATTGTTTTGGACAGGAGTTTAATCCATCGACATATGCAATTGCAAAGGCAGATATGATGATTAGAGGTGGAGATCCTAATAATATGCGTTATGGCGACACATTATCAGAAGATCAGTTCGCTGGATATCAGTTTGAGTATATTATTTCCAACCCTCCATTTGGAATTGACTGGAAACGTGAAGAAAAGAAAGTTAAGGAAGAAGCTACGAAAGGCGAACTTGGCAGATTTGCACCTGGACTTCCTAAAATATCAGATGGACAGATGTTATTTGATTTGAATGGAATATCAAAATTAAAAGAAAACGGACGAATGGCAATTATCCATAATGGCTCATCACTTTTTACTGGAGCAGCAGAATCGGGAGAATCTGAGATTCGTAGATATATCATTGAAAATGACTGGTTGGATGCCATTGTACAGCTTTCAACAGATGTATTTTACAATACTGGAATTACTACATATATCTGGCTGATTTCAAAGAATAAGCCAGAACATAGAAAAGGTAAAGTACAGCTTATTGACGCATCTAAGATGGTTATGGCTCGCAGAAAGAATCTTGGGAATAAGAGAAATGATATTACAGCCGAGGACAGAGATATTATTGTAAAAGCATATGGTGAATTCAAGGATACATCGTATGAAGTGAATGGAAAAGTGTGCGAATCTAAGATTTTTGATAAAGAAGATTTTGGATTCAGAAGGATACAGGTAGAAAGTCCATTGATTGATGAAAATGGTGATATAGTGACAAAGGGGAAGAAAAATCAGCCAGTAGCAGATGCTTCTAAACGTGATTTTGAGAATGTTCCGCTTAAGGAAGACATCGGAGAATATTTTGACAGAGAAGTAAAGCCTTACAACCAGCGGGCTTGGATTGATACGAACAAAACTAAAATCGGATATGAGATTCCATTTACAAGATATTTCTATAAGTATGAGGCTCCTGAGAAGTCGGAAGATATTGCTGCAAGAATAGCTGTTAGAGAAAAGAACATTATGGATTCATTGAATAAATTGTTTGGTGAGAAGGTGTAGGATTTGGCAAGAAAAATGAAAGATTCTGGTGTGGAATGGATTGGAGAAATACCGGAAGATAAGCAATTTGTACGATTGAAATTTTGTGCAGATATTTCAACAGGAAATATGGATACTCAAAATAATAATCCTAATGGAGAATATCTGTTTTATGTACGATCACCAATTGTTGAACATAGTGATACATACACCTTTGATGATGAGAAAGAATCAATCTTAATGGCAGGAGATGGTGTTGGAGCAGGGAAGATTTTTCATTTGGTAAAAGGTAAATATGGATGTCATCAAAGAGTTTATAGAATAGGTAATATTAAAAATTATATTCCAGAGTTTGTAAAGTATTATCTGGAATCATTGTTTTCCAAGTTAATGGACTATGGAAGTGCAAAGTCAACAGTTGATTCTGTAAGATTACCAATGATACAAAATTTCCCTTTGATTACATTTAATAAGTTAGAACAAAGTGCAATTGTGGAATATCTAAATGTTAGGATAGGAGAGATAAATTGTGCCTTGGACGATGCGGCAAATGTAATTGAAGAATATAAAAAATATAAGCAGTCCGTAATAATTAAAGCTGTAACTCATGGGCTGAAAGAAGATGTTCAAAAAAAGCATACTGACAGTAAATGGATTGGAGATATTCCAGAACACTGGGATTATGTTAGAATTGGAACTTTATTTCAAACCGTAGATGAAAGAAACGATGATCCAGATGCACAGTTGTTATCCTTATATACAGCATTAGGTGTAAAACCACGTTCAGAACTTGAAGAACGTGGAAATAAGGCAGTCACTGTTCAGAATTATAAGATTGTTCACAAAAATGATATCATAGTAAATAAACTACTAGCTTGGATGGGCGCTATTGGATATTCTGATTATGAAGGTGTAACCAGTCCGGATTATGATGTGTATAGGGCTAAAGAAGATGCAAATGTTGTTAGAAGTTTTTATAACAATTATTTCAGATATACATGTTTTAACGGAGACTGCTTTAAATACGGACATGGAATTATGCTTATGCGCTGGAGAACTTATCCAGAAGAGTTTCTAAGAATAAAAGTTCCAAATCCACCATACGATGAGCAGGTTGAAATTGCAGAATATTTGGATAAAAAGATTCCTGAGATTGATAAACTTATTTCAGAGAAAGAAGATCTAATTAAGGAATTGGAAAGTTATAAAAAATCTCTGATTTATGAATATGTCACAGGTAAAAAAGAAGTACTTGTAGAGAATGTGAGGTGATACGCATGGATGATAAGAAAATGGAAATAATGATTTCTATGAATTATAAAAATAGTAATGACCTTGTTAGTGATGTCAAAGGAATCATTGAAGCAGCACAGACAATGGTCAATAGGCAAATCAACTCGACTTTGACAAAAAGAAATTGGCTTATCGGATATCGTATTTCAGAAGAAATCACGAAGGATCTTGATAGAAAAGATGTTTATGGCAAGCAGACAATGAAAAATCTTGCAGCTGACTTACAAGGTGTCTATAAAGAAAACTTTGATGTATCAAACTTGTATAAGTTTAAGCAGTTCTATGAAATGTATTCAGACATTTTAGACACTGCGAGTCTAAAATCTTTTGAAAAATTAACATGGTCACATTATCGTGTTCTGCTGCAGGTTAAAGATGACAAAGCAAGATCTTGGTATGAGAAGGAGGCTGCTGAGCAGACATGGAGTGTAAAAACACTCCAAAGAAATATATCATCACAATATTATTATCGAATGCTCAGTAGTCAGAATCCATCTGTCGTTGAAGCAGAAATGAAAGAGCTTACCGCTGACTATCAGAATGATAAGCTGGAATTTATTAAAAATCCAATTATAGCTGAGTTTCTTGGAATGGCTCAAAATACGGACTTTACAGAAAGCAAATTAGAAAAATATATCATCACAAATTTGCAAAGTTTCATTATGGAGCTGGGAAAAGGATATGCATTTGTTGCAAGGCAGCAGCATATCAGAACAGAAAAAGAAGATTATTATATAGACCTTGTGTTCTATAATTATATTTTGAAATGTTTTGTGTTATTTGATTTAAAAACGCAAAAGATTACACATCAGGATGTAGGGCAGATGGATATGTATATTCGCATGTACGATGAACTAAAGCGCGGGGAAGGCGATAACCCTACAATTGGAGTAGTTCTTTGTTCTGATACGGATGAAGATATTGCAAGATATTCGGTGCTTCATGATAGTGATCAGTTATTTATGTCGAAGTATATGTTGTACTTACCTTCAGAAGAGGAATTGAAACAGGAAATTGAAACTCAGAAGATGATATTCGAATTGCAACAGAGTGAAAAAAAGAATTCTGTTACAGATGAGGATAATACAAAACTAGAGTAGAGAAGTAACTTAAATTGTGCAACAACCCGTTGCACAATTTAGAGGTGACGATTATTTATAGAAAAAAGATTATAGACTCGCCGTGTCTAAAATCTTTTGAAAGACAATGAGGTGACAAATGCTATGGGAATAGATGTTACAACAGAAAAACGATTTGAGGAAGATATTGAAAGCTTCTTCCTATCAAATGAGGGTGGTTACACAAAGAATAGAGATAGTTATGATCCGAAATTAGGATTATATGTAGATACATTAATTCGATTTATTAAGACTACACAAGAAAATAGTTGGAAACGATTTACTATGCAGAATGCTGATAATCCAGAGAGAAAGTTTTGCCTTGCATTTAATAATGCATGCGATGCAGATGGCTTGATTTATGTACTTAGACATGGGTTTAAGCATCGTGGTATTACATTTAAAGTATGTTATTTTGCACCTGAATCTGGGTTAAATCAGACACATGCAGAGCATTATGAAATGAATGAAATTACATGTAATAGGCAGTGGTACTATTCAGCGGATAATTCTAATTCTGTTGATATGGTAATTGCAGTCAATGGTATACCTGTTTTTGCATTTGAACTGAAGAATCAGTATACGGGACAGACAGTAGATAATGCGAAGAGACAATGGATGTATGACAGAGATCCAAGAGAGGTATGTTTTCAATTCAATAAGCGTATTTTGGCATACTTTTGTGTTGACCAGACAGAAGTTTGGATGACAACAAAATTAGATGGAAAAGATACCTATTTTCTTCCGTTTAATCAAGGCTCAAATGGTGCTGGAAATAATGGTGGAAAAGGTAATCCGGCAAATCCTAATGGATATCCAACATCTTACCTTTGGGAAAAAGTTTTCCAGAAAGATAGCATGATAGATATTTTGCAAAAGTTTATTCATTTGCAGGTTAAAGAAGATAAAAAACTTTTGGCCAATGGGACAGAGCAGATTGTTAAGAAAAAGACGATTATTTTTCCAAGATATCATCAGCTTGATGTGGTAAGAAAGTTGATTGAAGATGTAAAGGGAAATGGTCCAGGAAAGAATTACCTTATTCAGCATTCGGCAGGGTCTGGTAAGTCAAATTCGATTGCATGGACAGCTTATAGACTGGCATCATTACATAACGAATTAAATCAACCGGTATTTAGCAGCGTTGTTGTTGTAACAGACCGTACGGTGTTAGATGCACAGTTGCAGGAAACAATTTCTAGTTTTGATCATACTCTTGGTGCGGTAGAAACAATTGATGACAAGAAGAAATCTGTTGATTTAAGGAATGCATTGAATAATGGTATTCGTATTATTGTAACAACTTTGCAGAAGTTTCCAGTTATTTATACAGAGGTTGATAAAAGCGAGAAGAAAAATTATGCGATTATCGTAGATGAGGCACATTCTTCTCAGACAGGAAGTTCAGCATTAAAGCTAAAGACTGCGCTTGCAGATACAGAAGAGGCTTTGCGTGAATATGCAGAAATTGAAGGTGTCGCGGAGGATGAAGTAGATAAGAATGATAAAGTAGTACAGGAAATGATAACTCATGGAAAACATAAGAATCTATCATTTTTTGCATTCACAGCTACACCAAAGGGACAAACGCTTGAAATGTTTGGTACGCCAGTTCCTAATGGAGAAGATGGATTCTATCCATTTCATATCTATAGCATGAGACAGGCGATAGAAGAAGGTTTTATTCTAGATGTCTTGCAAAATTATATGACATACAGTACTTGCTTTAAGATAGCTAAGAAAACAGAAGAAAATCCGGAATTGCCAGAGAGCAGAGCTACCAAAGCAATTAAGAAATATGAAAAACTGCATCCATACAATATTAGCCAGAAGGCTGAGATTATTGTAGAGACGTTCCAAGATACGACGAGATATAAAATTGGCGGAAAAGGAAAGATGATGGTTGTCACAGATTCCAGATTGGCAGCAGTCAGATATTTTCATGAGATAAAGAAATATATAGCAGATCATCAATATGATAATATAGATGTATTAGTTGCATTTTCCGGAAACGTTGAAGATGGAGAAGAAGAATATACCGAACCGGGATTAAATGTAAGGAGAGATGGAACTCATATATCAGAATCTCAGACAAAGTCAGAGTTTCATGATAATTTCAATATTCTTGTTGTGGCAGAAAAGTATCAGACTGGATTTGATGAGCCACTGTTACATACTATGATTGTTGATAAGAAATTGAAGAAAGTTAAGGCTGTTCAGACACTTTCGAGACTTAACAGGACATGCCTGGGTAAGGTTGATACATTTATTCTTGACTTTGCAAATACGAAGGAAGAGATATTAGATGCGTTCCAGCCATTCTATCAGGAGACAAGCTTGGAGCAGGAAGTGAATGTTGACCTTATGTATCAAACCCAGCGTGAACTGCGCGACTATGCAATCTATAACGACAATGACATTATTGGTTTTATTGAGGTATGGAATAGACCTGGAACACAAACGAAAAATTCTATGGGACAAATGACAAGTGCTTTGAAGCCGGTAGCAGATCGATACAACTTGAAAAATCCAGAGGAACGTTATCAGTTTAGAAGACAGGCAAGAAGTCTTGTGAAATGGTATAGCTATATATCACAGGTTGTACGTATGTTTGATAAGGAAATGCATCATGAATACCTGTTTCTCAGATATTTAATTGAGCTTATTCCTGCTGAGAAAGAAGAGAATGTGGATCTGGATGGTAAATTGGAACTGGAATATTACAAGCTGAAAAAGACATTTGAAGGTGCTATTCAGTTAGAGAATATGGATGGTCAATACGAGACTGTTACAGATAAGGGCAAACAAGGACTGAAGAAAAAGAGTACCTTGGATGAAATACTAGAAAAGGTAAATGAAAAATTTAAGGGAGATTTTACGGATGCAGACCGAGTTATGCTTGGAACTCTTCACGATAAGTTGGTAAAAGACGAAAAATTGGCTAATTCTGCACGAACAACAGACCCATTAATTTTTATGCAGACTGTATTCCCAAATGCATTTGGAACAGCTGCAATGGACAGCTATATGGAGTCACAGGAGAGTTACCAGTCCTTGTTTGAAGATAAAGCTAAGTATGATGCAATTATGAACGCGTTAGCTGGGGTTATCTATCGAGAGATGAGAGAGCCAGTGAAGAAGTAGCAGAGCATATGATGCCCGGAAAGGATGAAAATGATAATTCAACAACTAAAAGAAAAAATACAGAATTTATTTTTGGGGCATCAGAAAAATGATTGTCCAGAGGAATTAGGATATAGAGACTTGACACCAGAGGCTGATACAAAAAATAGTCAAGAGTACATTAAAGCACTTCATTGGGCTATTGAAAATAAGGAAGTTAAAAATATAGCTCTGTCAGGTCCATATGGATCGGGTAAAAGTAGTGTTATCAAAACATATCTGGAAAAATATCCTAAGACGAAATATTTGCCTATTTCATTAGCGGCATTTTCTACACCAGCAAAAAAACAAAATGGAATAGGAGACAACCCCAATCCTCTTTCCGATGATTGGACATTAGATGATGTTGATGAGAACATAATTGAGGAAGGTATTCTTAAACAACTCTTTTATAAGGTAGATGTAAGAAAGATACCGCAAAGTCGATATAGGAAGATAAAGAAATTATCATATTGGAAAATGTTTTTAGTATTATTAGGCTTGATTGCTACAGTTGTAATTGTGTCTTTGGAAGTTAGACCAGGATTGTGGAAAGATTTTAATAAGACGGTAATAGATAATGGTGAAGATTTTAGTTTGAATGGAATTCTATCATATGTGGTGCTCTTTGTAACATCTGTTGGATTAATTCTATTAGCTACATTGGCACTAAAGTACATAATGTCAAATTTTAGAGTTGCACACATTAATTTGGGTGATAAGGCAAGCCTTTCGAGTGAAGAAAAGCAGGAATCTATATTTGATAAGTCATTAGATGAAATTGTATACTTTTTTGAAAGTACTCAATACGACACCGTCTTTATTGAAGATTTAGATAGATTCAATCAACCCAATATTTTTATAAAATTGCGAGAGCTAAATACTGTTATTAACAATTATGACAATATCAAACGCAAGGTCGTATTTGTATATGCGATTAAAGATGATATGTTTAAAGATGAAGATAGGACAAAGTTTTTTGACTTTATTATTCCAGTAATTCCGTATATTAATGCGACTAACTCTGGCGAAATATTAAGAGATTTACTTGAATTTGAGAAAGATGAAAACGGTATATATAAGAGCAAAAAGTATGATATAACTGATCGTTATATTGGAGAGATTTCTCCATTTATTCAGGATATGAGAGTGCTGACCAATATATGCAATGAATTTCTTGTATACAAGAGAACCTTAAAAATGACTAAGCTGAAAGATCATGAGATGTTCTCAATGATTGCTTTTAAAAATCTTTATCCGAAAGAGTTTGCAGAATTAGAGGCAGAAAAAGGAATCGTTAAGCAGATTTTTAAAGGAAAAAGAGAGTTTGTAGTTGGAAAAAAGATGGGAATTGAAGAGAAAATAGCACCTAAAAAAGAGATTCTTGAAAATGTACATAATGATATACTTTGGGGAATGAGGGACATTAAACATGCATTTCTGGGATTCTTGTCTGACGAAAATGGTACAAGATATCCAGTGTCTGAATTAGAAATAAATAATAGAAGTTATACATATGAGCAAATTATACAGGATAGTTTCGATATCTCTAATTTTGACAATATCAATCAACTCCATATAGGGTATCGTACATCCAATAATTATAATACACAATGGAGTTCATTTAACAACATTAAACAAAAAATGGATAATGGTGGAAAAAAGTATTTGAGCCGAATGCTTGATATACGATATGCTGAAAATTCTAAAAAGCAACAATTAATAGCAGAAATAAATGGACTGGAGAGACAAGTAGTAGAAATCGAAGGATATTCGTTAAGAGAGATAATTGATAACTTTGGAGAATCATTTTTACCAGAACAACTGGAAAAATATGAATTCCTAAAGTTTTTGCTGATAAAAGGATACATAAACGAAAGTTATGCTGATTATATCAATTATTTTCATCCTAATAGCATTACGAAAGATGAAAATGATTATTTGCGTAGTATTCGTATGCGCAATGGAGTCAAGAATTATGGGTTTGAAATTAAAAATCTACAGCAAGTAAGTGATCGAATTTATGATACAGAATATCGACATCCTGAGACATTAAACTATTTATTGACAGATTTTATGCTTACAACTTGTACCAATCAAGAAAATAAAAGATATTATTTCGATGGATTTGAAATGGATAAGAGTAATACCCACTATCAATTTGCAAAAGAATATATTGAACGTGGGCAGAATGTGGGATTGTTTGTAAGTGAATTGTGTAAGTACTATATCCATATATGGAAATGCGTTTTAGAAGATGTTACATTATCAGATGAGGTCAAATACAAATATCTGGAACTTATATTCAATAATGCAACGATGCCGCAGATTGAAAATATCAATGAAGCGGATAATTCAAATTGTATAAAGAATTTCATTGTGGAGGATGAAAACTCGCTGGCTATGTTAAATGGTGTGTCATCCGATGTGATGATTGAATTTATTTCGGAACAGTCTGTAGCATTTTGCAAAGTGAATAATACAGGAGCTGATAAGCAAGTTCTTGAATTCATATATAAAAACAATATGTATGAACTGAACCGTGACATGATAGCATCTGTGATAGGATTTTACCATCCTGAGTTGGAAGATGAACTTAGCAAATCACACTATACAACACTTATAAAGGCCAATAATGATGTTTTAAATACGAGAATTTGGGGATCTTTTGAAGAGTATGTAAATCTGTTTGTATTGGGAATAGCGGAAAATACAGCGGAGGATATTGAAACGGTAGAGGATATTATTGAACGTTTGGCAAATATAAATGTGGATCTTATTTTCGAGGTATTGGATAAAGAACAAGTTAGCTGGGCAGATTTTAATGAATGCTGTACAAATGATGTTGAAAAAGATATAAAGAAAAAGATTTGGAATTATTTGCTTCAAAATCAACGTATTTACGCTACATGGAACAATTTTGATGCGTATTATACAGAATTTGGTCTTACATCAGAGCTTTCTACTTGGGTTAATAAAATATGCAAAGACATTGTACATACTGAAATAACAGGTAATATTAATGATGATTGCATAAAGAAGATTATCACAAATTCAGAAATTTTACTCCAGACTGTGGAACAGATAGCAGATAATTATGAGTGTAAAGCTGAAATTGAGTTTGATTTGTCAAAACTCTCAGAGGAAAAAATCAATCTGCTGATTGAAAAACAGTTTATCAGATATTCAGTATCAATAACACAGAAGATAAAGAGTCAGGCAATAGGCAGCTTTACAGTATACTGTGAGCAGTATATTGATGATTTTATGAATGATTTAGCATCAGTTTCATTAAATGAAAATGAAATTATATTGTTATTAGATGATATCAAAATTGATAACAAATTTAAACCAGAGATACTGAAAAAAATATCTGCAAGTAGTATGACCGAGAAATTAGCAAAGGTCATTGCTGATAATAAGTTTAAAGCAGAAAAAACGTATGTGACGAATGCTTGGAACAAGTTGTTGGATGTAGATAAGCAAATGTTACTTATCAATCATTTGCTAACATATGATATCTCAGAAATTCCAAACCTTTTAAAAACCATTGGAAAGGAATGGAGCAGACTTAGTGATAATAAATCCAGACACAAAGAGGAGATTTCGATAGATTCAGCTGGTAATAATAAAAAATTATTAGCTGAATTACAGAACAAGGGATATATCACGAGTTACACAGAGAAGAAGGATAAGGTACATACTTTCTTTGAGGTTTGGGTGAAACAACAATAACAACAGGAGGATAGGATATGTCAAAATTAAATATAGACCAGCAAACAATAAAGGAATTGTTTTCCAATAAGAGATCAGATTTTTTAATACCAGATTATCAAAGACCATATGCATGGGAGGAAACAGAATGTCAAACATTGTGGGATGATATATTTATGTTTGCGTTCCCGGAAAATGATTATACAAAATTTGATAGTGATAATGATGAGTATTTTCTTGGTCCTATTGTTACTTTTAAGAATGATGCAGGTAAACTGGAGATAATTGATGGACAGCAAAGATTAACAACACTGATGTTGTTACTTAGGGCATTCTACTCAAAATTTGGAAATATGAAAGATCCATATGCGGTAAAAACCAGTGAGGATATTTCAACCTGTATATGGAAAACAAATGAGTTTGGACAGCCAGACAAAAATAAGTTAAAAATTGATTCGGAAGTATCTACTGATGATGACAAGGAAGAATTTTTAACTATTTTAAAGACAGGACTGATAGATGTAAATCACAAAAGTAGATATGCTCGTACATACAGATTCTTTCAAGATAAGATAAATGAATTTCTGCAAGAGTATCCAGCTTATTTTGCTTATCTTCCAACAAGAATATTGAATAACTGTATTCTGTTACCGATTGAGGCTGAATCACAAGACACTGCACTTCGAATATTCTCAACATTGAATGATAGAGGAAAGCCATTATCAGATACGGATATTTTTAAAGCACAGTTTTATAAGCATTATAGTAGCCTTGGAGAAAAGGATCAGTTTATTCGAAGATGGAAGGATTTGGAGGCAGTATGCGATGAAATTTTTGCAGCTCCATCGGGGTCTCCTATGGATGAACTATTTACAAGATATATGTATTACGAAAGAG